>WLWD01006061.1_pt1 | contig 296482 bp, 151 predicted proteins | sample 6712731 | NCBI WGS metagenome assembly WLWD01 (sample SAMN12718690, study PRJNA576275) | sponge metagenome | isolation source: marine sponge | host: Mycale hentscheli | place: New Zealand: South Island, Marlborough, Capsize Point | collected 2014-11-01
ATCTCACTCGCCTCCTCCGCATCTCCTCTCCCCCCCTCCCTTCCCCACCCATATTTGTTCATAGAATGTTTCTCCAATTTTGTTAGAATAAATCATAGCATTGTATTACTAGTTAAATACAACTTCAGTACGATCAACGTGACGACTCAAGGCAGCACTAAGAGGTCACTAACTGAAGGAACCGTGAGTACTATGTTAGTTAGTCAATTTTATTCTGAAATTAATGCAGACTTCTCGTAAGCTAGTATAACATTCCCAATGCCATTGACAAAATACTAATGAACTATTCCATAAAAATAAAATACTGTAAATTTCCAGTATGAAGAAGCTTTTAAAGAATTGGATTATGACAGTGTCAGTGATAGGTTAAATTGTCCTCAATACTCCAGTAGATTTTCCTTCAAACAAGGATTGAATTGTCACTGGAAACGTCCACAGCAATTCCTTGGACACTCTTTCATCTCCAACCTGTAACAAAGAAGGGAAAGTAATCACATGTTACCAAATTTTGGTGTTTCTTTCAGGAACACAATGCTGTTTTCACTATAGTACAGTACAGCAGTTGATGTTACACTGCTTATCTCTACTCGATAAAGGACTCAATAATAACCTTTATAGGAATGCTTAATTAGAAAACTAAAATATACATTATGAATGTAAGAACGTAAAAAAACAAAAAAACAAGAAAAGTACCTCTTACTAAGATGAGTGAAAGAGACCACTATGGCACTTTATATACTGTACACATATGTATAATGTAAGTGTATACAATATATGAGTTTGTACACGAGGAAGCCAGGTGTGATGAGCCCCACAACAAAAACTTTAATTTGTACAGACATAGCAAAAGCTCTACAATTTACTCATGGGCTGATACACAATTTGTAATAACTGAAACTATCATTTCTCAATGATTTTACATGCCACAGTTGTTCATGTATGTGCATGTGATACAGAGAGTACTTATGATTGCAACATTGTGCTCGCATCTATCACGGGAATCCTGTACAAATGGCATCAAAATGTATGATGGCTTCACTAGACTTTGCTCTAGTTACAAAAAAGGGGTTTGCTTGCCAGTCAGAAAGCATTCAGATGGACTCCTTTTGTTACAAACAATGTAAAAGTAGTAAATGTAAGAGCAAATGCAAACAGTGGTGTAGGAAGATGATTCGGTATGGGTGGGCTCGAAGGGCAAGTTTTTTTTTGTGGTTTGCAGGTGTTCATGCGAGAAATCACATTGATCCTGGCATACACGCACTACACTAAGCAGAAACAGAGTAACTATAGTGCAGTGAAGACCCACTAGTGGGTATGGTAACGTCAGAGTTCCAGTTAAGAACAGTCAATGACAGTGTTGAGGTGATAAATATAAACAAAAAACAAATCATCGACGATGCACGACGGTACACGAAAATAAGAACAAATGAGCATGCGTGAATAATGATGAAATAAAGTGTAATGTTATAGTTGTTCTGGCAGTCAGAGAAAACATGAAAGTTTGAGAAAACATGAAGTTGTTGGCTTCACATAGGGTACTAACTGTTGTGGATAAAGCCCCCCTATCATCACGTCGTAATTATGTGAGCAAATAATTTCTTGCAATTTGAGATAGTTTTGCTTAATCCTGAGAATTTAACAGAGAGCAAAATCAAGATAGATTGCAAAAGATTCTACTAAACTTTTCTAAGCAGTACGAAACATCAGAACCATATTTACATAAATATTTCGAAGAATACTACATAATTATGTTGCACTTGTAATACGTAACTTTGTTGCTCAACAATGTAGTACACGTACATTACATGTTATTTCACAAAATGGGCAATGTGCTAGAAAGATTGGCCTTGCTGATGTAGATACAAGCATGCATATTGAAAGACATGTTTGCAGTAACATTTTTAACACATGGTGGAATTTTGCTTCCTACAGCCTACTACCATTGGTAAGAGAGCTGTCAACCCCCTTTCCTAACCTATCACTTACAGCCTTGGGGGTATAGGCCACTTCCTGCAGCCCTTTGGGGGGACTCCAGCAATGCAGGGCAATTAACGCTAATTGCCACTGACCTGCCGAGTCTCTCACCCCCAAGGCCACACAGGGGGGTGGGTCCAGGGTCATACCACTGCCTTACCTGTAAGTACAGACAAGCATACACATTGAGAACTGAGCATTATGACAAGAGTACTGCTGAACGACCCTTGACCCCCAACCTTCTCCCTCTCACTGGCTTTGGGATGGTGTGGCCATCCAATGACTACGTATTGGTTCCTCGGAGAAGGGAGTAGTGCCACTGACCTTGGAGCTGTGATCAGCGCCTGGTACCTGGATGACTCCAGCCACCATGTCTATCTCGGGTAACCAGTGGGCACAGCTTCAGTAAACCAGGACTGGTGAGTCCTGCATACTCCCATCTCACCTGCTTTCACTGCACACTGGAGTCTAAGTAGACTCCAGGAACACAACCTGGGTAGTGGTTGTCGAGTAAGGGGAGAGTGCCCCCAGCATTCGTTAATAAGTGAGGGACCACATGCCCAGGTTAGAAGACCTGAGCAAGGGCAGAGTGTACGTATCACACTTAGTGATTAGCTGAAGGGCTGCTTGCCCTAACAGCAGTGAGGGGCAGTACGCAGTAGTATTAGATGTTGAATGAAGGGCAGCCTGCCCTGGACAGCTACTTTAAGGTGGTCTGTCTGACTGTCACACCACTACCGGGTGGAGAATCTAACCTCACATGCTAACAGTACCATAACTCCTCTCTACACCACTCTTGCCATAGTCAAGTGGCTTGTGACTCCAAGATTTACTCCTATAAATGCGAGTGAGACACTCTCAGGGGTAACACAATTGAAAATTGGGGATGTTTGTTTGTAATTATGTGTGGACGTACGTATGTCATTTGTACTTTGACCCTCGCATATTTTTGTGTTCGCTCCGTGTTCGACCCCATCCCAAACTTCACTAAAAGGAATCCTCCGGTTTAGCGATCATTACCAGTATCACCCTAGAAAGCGAATCATTTACCAATTTGAATTCTATTGCGGGTGCAGTTAAAACTCAAAAACTTGTGGGAGCTCCATTTCTATTTGAATTAGTGGCGGTGGTAAGTTAATACGCTATTTGTCAGTTATAAGCCATATGCAACAGTATTTACTTGAAAATTCATTGCTCCACTAGACTAACCACGAAGGTTAAGTCTTGCGTAGGTATGTCAGTTGTGTGAAAGTATTGTGTATTACAACTACTAAGAATATCCCTCCCCTGTTGCATTATCTGCTCCACATCCCTATTCACATGGAACTTCAAAAGTTGGCATTAGCTATTAATAGTAACAGTCGGTGTGCCTGGTGGAGGCAGCAACAGACACAAGTGAGAAGGAACATGTCCTGATCGCGTGACGGGGTAATTGAGTGAGTGCCATGCAGATGCATATGTGAGCCTGAGAACAGATAGGCAGTGAGTCTGAGAATACATCAGTGAGAGAGCCTGAGAATACATAGGCAGTGAGCCTGAGAAGTAGATAGGCAGTGAGTCTGAGAATACATAGGCAGTGAACCTGAGAATACATAGGCATGAACCTGAGAATCATAGGCAGTGAACCTAGAACACATAGGCATGTGAGACCCTGAGAATACATAGTCTGAGCAGTGAGTGAGAATACATAGCAGTGAGCCTGAGAATACATAGGCAGTGAGCCTGAGAATACATAGGCAGTGAGCCTGAGAATACATAGGCAGTGAGCCTAAGAATACATAGGCAGTGAGCCTGAGAATACATAGGCAGTGAGCCTGAGAATACATAGGCAGTGAGCCTAAGAATACATAGGCAGTGAGCCTGAGAATACATAGGCAGTGAGCCTGAGAATACATAGGCAGTGAGCCTGAGAATACATAGGCAGTGAGCCTGAGAATACATAGGCAGTGAGCCTGAGAATACATAGGCAGTGAGCCTGAGAACTACATAGGCAGTGAGCCTGAGAATACATAGGCAGTGAGCCTGAGAATACATAGGCAGTGAGCCTAAGAATACATAGGCAGTGAGCCTGAGAATACATAGGCAGTGAGCCTGAGAATACATAGGCAGTGAGCCTGAGAATACATAGGCAGTCTAAGAATACATAAGCAGTGAGCCTGAGAATACATAGGCAGTGAGCCTGAGAATACATAGGCAGTGAGCCTGAGAATACATAGGCAGTGAGCCTGAGAATACATAGGCAGTGAGCCTGAGAATACATAGGCAGTGAGCCTGAGAATACATAGGCAGTGAGCCTGAGAATACATAGGCAGTGAGCCTGAGAATACATAGGCAGTGAGCCTGAGAATACATAGGCAGTGAGTCTGAGAATACATAGGCAGTGAGCTGAGGTGAGCCTGAGAATAGATAGGCAGTGAACCTGAGAATACATAGGCAGTGAGCCTGAGAATACATAGGCAGTGAGCCTGAGAATACATAGGTAGTGAGCCTGAGAATAGATAGGCAGTGAACCTGAGAATACATAGGCAGTGAGCCTGAGAAAACATAGGCAGTGAGCCTGAGAATACATAGGCAGTGAGCCTGAGACAAGATAGGCAGTAAGCCTATGAATAGATACATAGGCAGCGAACCTGAGAATACATAGAAAGTGAGTCTGAGAATACCTAGGCAGCAAGTTTGAGAAAACATAGGCAGCAAGCCTGATAGTGCATGCAAAAATAGATAGGCCCTGGGGCTCAGTGCAAGATTAAGTAGGCAAGTCTGATAGTGCAAGATCGGATGGCAGTGAGTGAGAGAGTGCACAGATAGAGTATGACGATGTGCAACTAGTTGGCAGCAAGTCTGAGTGTGAGGATGGGTAAGAATAAGAACAAATACTACTCAAGCATGACAATACATTGGTGGTGAGTCTGGCGGTGGCAAGGCAGCACACTGAGTGCGAGATAGGTGGCGAACCTGATAGTTGAAACTAGATATCTGGATGTGGGACTAGATAGGTGGCTAGAATGAGAATTGATAGGCAGTGAGCCCGAGAGTGCGCACGAATACATTGGTGAGCTAGAGAGCAAGAATGCTTTAACAGCATTGGGTGTGAAAACAGATAGACAGTAACATGAGTGTGAGAATAGATAGGCAGCGAGCCTGAGTGAGAGTGAGAATAGACAGGCAGCGAGCCTGAGTTAGAGTGAGAATAGATAGGCAGCGAGCCTGAGTGAGAGTGAGAATAGATAGGCAGCGAGCCTGAGTGAGAGTGAGAATAGATAGGCAGCGAGCCTGAGTGAGAATGACAATAGATAGGCAGCGAGCCTGAGTGAGAGTGAGAAAGTACAGGCAGCGAGCCTGAGTGAGAGTGAGACTAGATAGGCAGCGAGCCTGAGTGAGAGTGAGAATAGACAGGCAGCGAGCCTGAGTGAGATTGAGAATAGACAGGCAGCGAGCCTGAGTGAGAGTGAGAATAGATAGGCAGCGAGCCTGAGTGAGAGTGAGAATAGATAGGCAGCGAGCCTGAGTGAGAGTGAGAATAGACAGGCAGCGAGCCTGATTGAGAGTGAGAATAGATAGGCCAGCGAGCCTGCTTGCGAGTTAGAATATACAGGCATAGCGAGCCTGAGGTTAGAGTGCGAAAATAGATAGGCGCGAGCTGATTGAGAGGAGACTGAAGGCAAGCGAAGCCTGAGTAGATGACAATAGATAGCGCGATCCTGAAATTGAGAGTGATAATAGACAGGCAGCGAGCCTTAGTGAGAGTGAGAATAGATAGCAGCGAGCCTGATTGAGAGTGGGATATAACAGGCACGAGCCTGAATTGAAGAGTGAGAATAGTATAGTCACAGCCTGATTGAGACTAGATAGTCAGCTATCCCTGAGTGAGAGTGAGAATAGAACAGCAGCGAGCCTGAGTTAGAGTGAGATAAGTAGGGGCAGCAGCGAGCCTGAGTGAGATAGACAGGCAGCAAGCCTGAGTGAGAGTGAGAATAGATAGGCAGCGAGCCTGAGTGAGAGTGAGGATAGGCAGCGAGCCTGAGTGAGAGTGAGAATAGATAGGCAGCGAGCCTGAGTGAGAGTGAGAATAGATAGGCAGCGAGCCTGAGTGAGAGTGAGAATAGACAGGCAGCGAGCCTGAGTGGAGTGAGAATAGATAGGCAGCGAGCCTGAGTGAGAGTGAGAGAATAGATGACAGCAAGCCTGCGAGTGAGAGTAGACATGCAGTAAGCCTGATAGTGAGAGAATATGAGCCTGATAGCGTAAGACTAGACAGGCAGCGAGCCTGAGAATGATGGCCGTGAGCCTGATAGTGCAAGAATACACAGGCAGTGAGCCTGAGAGTAAGAAAATAGAGACAGGCAGCGAATATGATAGTGTGAGAATAAGTCCAGTATCAATAGCGTGAAGGGCAGCGTGCCCTGCATAGACACTATTAAAGGGCCCCTGGTGGACTGTCTCACCTCTAGTAAAAATCTAACTACAATATGCACTAGAACCTCCTACCTATGCTCTATATAATGCCACACTGGCCATAGTGTAGTGTGGCTTATGAGTCCTAACACACATCCAGCACTAGTTCATTCTCTAATCTCCTCTCTCATCATGTAACCCCTATTTTCTCCACCTCCCTTCTCATGTAACACTCACATCAGCATAAATCTCAATTACAGCATGTACCTGACTGATTCAGGAGTTTCTATACTTTCGAGAAAACTGATCACTTTGACAGAGCCAATCTTGGCAATACCGTGAGAGGGTCGGCCATTACTAAATACTGCAGATCCATTACTAAATACTGCAGATAGTTACTAATATGCAATGGACAATGATGATCATAAATTTTTGCATGAAGGTTAGAATAAGAAGAGTGGGAGCCGGCTATGCACCCCACACCTGTAACGAAGCCTATGCCTGACCATAATGAGGGTTGGCAGCATGCTCTCGTGATTTAAAGATAGCGACTGTGGGTAGAGTAACAGCATCAGAACTAGAGTCCAACTCTTAACCTAACTGCACTAGTTAAGCAAGGCAAATGGACCGGCAGCATGCCCATGTATTATCGAGCCACAGAACTCCTGTTTTTGGCCGATTACATCTGTAAGTATCTATTGTGTATGAAAGGCCATAAGCCGGGTACTGATGATTTCACAATGAGGTGGTGGCTTGATGATGTAGATCCTATATATCCAACCTAGCTAAGAAAGCTAATTATTTAGAGTATCTTAGGGGTTTTACCCACACAATTAAGCCACAATTAACTACGTGATGAGTGAGTAAGTTAACGGAGATGTAGCCCACCATCACATCACCCGAACCCAGGTAAAGGTCAGCAGAGGACCAGCAAATACTGCGACTATGCGGCTAAGTGGTCACAAGTGGTGTGTCACATGTGGAGCAATGGCACCCGGGCACAAGTACATTAGTCCTGATAGCCACTGTTCTCAGTGCTTGTAGCCTAAGCCTGCAGTTACCTGTTACTGCCTTGCCAGAATGGCTGATTCACCCGACACTATTAGCTCTCTAAGGATGACTGCTCATAAGTGGTAGTTTGTTTTTTTAAATAGTAAGGGGCTGGAGATATACTGTCTGTAATAGCAAACTTTTCTCGTTCTAACAGCTAATAATTACTTCAGCCGAGAATGACTGACTACTCACTGAGATTGTCAACATCTTCCAATAGTACTGGTCTCATATACTGATTACATAACTTGACATACACATTTACATGTATATTTATTGTCACACAAACACTTGTGTCCTAGGTGACCACAACAAGCTAGCCAGAGCCACTAACTGCTGTGAGTGTTGGTGATACATTCTAGCAATGTAGACCTATTGGAACCAATATTTCCTTATATTATTACAAACACACTCTAGAGAACACTCACTTGCCATCATTACAGCAGTATCAGGTAACTCCATGATCATTATGTTGACACTTCTTGAGCCATCATTCACAGCTGGTCTAAGTCAGAGACATCGAAAGCAGCTCCACCCACTCCATCCCACTACAAAGAAAAGCAATAGAAAAAGAAAACACACTGAAGTGAATAAATGCAATCATGAAATTTCAACTCATATTCTGCAAGCTAATCCCCCCAAGAAATTGTTAGAAACAGTTCGAGAGGTATAGAGCCACAGGGAAGAAATCTCAGCTCTATCAAGGCTTAGTAGGAAAAATAAATAATACACACACAAAAAAAGAGAACGGGGGTAATATTTTATTCTAAGTCTTGGTACAGAATTACATCTTATAAAGTATATTGCACGATTAATTTAAAATATCGATTGCTGTCTAACTTGATCCCCCCTGGGTGAAAAGCCGGAAGAGCCCTAATGATAGTAGGGATAATAGGGTGTATTGAACATGTCTACAATCAGTATCAATCATGAGATCCTCAGAAATGTATCTGAGAGTTGGCTAGAGATAAATTTATCGTAGTGACAGTGGTTAGTGTGCAGTAGTTCAATATGATGGGATTTCCTGGATAATATTGAATTATTCAGATGTTCAATTTCTTATATGATATTTTCAATGAATGCAAATTTTTTTCCTTTATGCTGGTCCACCAAATTGAGGCCCATGTGAAATGTGCACTGTCCACACATCGGGGATTTGCAACTGTTGCATTCTCTATATCTTCCGCTAAGTTTATCTAATTTAGGATAATGCATTTATATTTATTATAAGGTCTATCATGTAGTACCTTAGCCACTTTCATCATGTATACCACTGTTAATAACAACAACACAATCTCACTAAGTACTATGGAGGTTGGGGGGGAGGAATTTTAGTAGGTACAGTGGCTGAGTGTTTACTGTCATGCTTGTAATCACAAAAAATCTTACCTGACGATGACATGGAAGATGTATATAGATAAGAAAACAAAAAAGGAACATGTTTTGACTTTGTTCATGTTAAGTTATTGAATGTGCTTCATTATTACCTTTCATAATGTTTTCAGTAGGTAACAAATTAACAATTTCTAAATTTAATAGTACGGTGCGAAATTGCCCATTAAAATGTATGGGGAAAATAGCTGTTCAATTGAAATCGCACGGGGAAATGAAATAGTGCGTAACTAAGTGAAATAGCACGGAAACTAAGTGAAATACCACAGCTGCTAAGTGAAATAGTATGGATAAGTGTGCATGCGTGCAGCATTAACCTTGAAAACGTACAGTTCGAGAGATTCTAGTTGGAGACAATGTCATTGTGTACCACAGAAGCTCTACCCATATTAGATGGAATTTTTTCAACATTTTAGGATGAGTTGTAGGCTGAACACGAAATTCCAGAGGAAGCTAATGCTGAAATACGAAGATAGTGAGTGACTGATACAGTGTAGCTACAAGTGCAAATGATAAAAAAAAAAGCTGGCCTACTATTAGCGAGTGATAGCACGTGTAACCTGTGCTATTAGGGATCAATAGCACTCATAAAGCATTCAAAATAGCACTCTCCGAGTACAATTTCAATTGCTTTACGAGTGTTATTGATCCCTAATAGCTTGGTTACCCATGCTATTGTACTCACACTAGTAATATAAAATGGTATTCGATAACCCACACTTTCAGCAATGAATTGGCAGCAGAAATGATTAGTTCAGACAGTTACATGCTTTACAAGAGGGGGAGGGGAGAGGTGCTTAAAGAAAACTCTGTTTTTTTTTGTCATTGCAAATAATCTGTCATTCACCATAGCTCTACATGCAATTCACTAGCTATCTATTCTATACACATCAGAGTATTTAGTACACTTACTTGTTATCACACAGCATAAGTAAATTCCTGCCGTTGTAGTCCTTCCGTTATCATCACTCACCAGTGGCACAAAATGCAACCTAGCCAACAACGAGCAACCAACCACCACCTACATGTACTTCAATCTTGCAGGGTCACCAAGGACAACTTCCACAGAAGAGGTCGAAGGTGAAAGCTGGCACCAAGAGCGCGCGCAAAGACATTGCGTGAGGTCAAAGGTGAGGGTCAGCCGTTCTGCACATAACGTCTTTCAAAATATTGTGTGCGCGCGAAATAAAACCGCAAGGGGTTGACGAACATGTATGACAAACAGCAAGGAGGGGTTGGGGGACGTCGAACGTTATGTGGGCGTAAAAAAAAGTGATATCCATAATGGCGCTTCCAACTTCGTACTGTTTCGGTGACCTCCTACCTGGTGTGGATGAGAAATTATGGACGGCTAACCTACTCTTACTCTGCTTAACTCTGCTAAAATGGAAATTAATTCCCAAGTACGTTTATGATATGATTTTCTCTTTGCATAGTATGTGGGTGGATCCCAAAGTCCTAGGGAGGTTTTTAGTGTTTAATATCCTACAAGAGCTACAAACGGGAAAACTTAGAAACGATTTGAAGTCAGCTTTGATAGAATATAGTGAGAAACCAATCTGGAAAAATATGAAAGAACACAGCTTAGATAATGGTAATGTTGGTAAAAAGTCATCTTTAATACTTACTCCTAAAGGTAAAAAGTCATCTTTAATACTTACTCCTGAAGGTAAAAAGTCATCTTTAATACTTACTCCTGAAGGTAAAAAGTCATCTTTAATACTTACTCCTAAAGGTAAAAAGTCATCTTTAATACTTACTCCTAAACAGTTTTTCAGCTTTTCTCTTACAAGTGAGCATATTGAGGTTCTTTTAAATGGATTGGTAGATGTGTATGCATCCAATAAGTGGGAAGAGATTGGAAATGGACTAGGATTGCCTCGTGTCTGCATTGAAAAGTGTCGGGAAGGAGATATGCAGTCAAAATTACAAAATGTCTTCTCGTTGTGGGTTTCCCAAAAGTATCGTAGGTGCCGCCGTCCCACTCTGACAAATTTGAAAAAAGTCTTATGCAGTGATTCTGTACAATTAAATGCTGTTGCGGAATCCATGCATATGATATTTAAAGAAATGCTTGAGCCAGGCTTGCTAGAGCTTCTGTCAGAATCCAGTAGCTCACTAGTTGTTGAAGGTAGGCCCACTCTATTGGAATGCAGGCATAATTCTGATCTTAAGGTGTTATCTTATCGGTGGTTCAAAGATGGTATACCCTTGTGTGACAATGGTTTTTACTTGGGCACAGCCTGCCCCTTTCTGGTCATTCTCAAAGCTGATCATGTTGCCAGTGGTTTGTACTGCTGTAGAGTACTAGAAAGTGACAAAGAATGGTACAGCAAGCCACTGAAGGTGAACGTTATTGCTTCACCAATCAAGAACCACTTGTTGAAGTTTTATTCCCAACGAGGCAATGGCATTGTGACTAGAATAGGGCCTTTGAAAACTTTTTTGAAGTATACCGATCTCACATTATTGAATACAAAAAGTGAAATTGAGCATAAGAAGAGTAAAAGCATAGCTACCTACCAAGAACTTTTTACTCACTACAAACCCGGAATGACGTTAGTGTTAGTAGGGAGAGTAGGTAGTGGTAAGAGTTGCTTGGCAAACAAAGTAGTGTACGACTGGGCTGTCAAGGACTGCACATTGAAACATGCCAAGTTTGTTTTCCTGGTGTCACTGAAGGATTTCCCCGAGGAATGCAACCTCTCTATGGTTCTTCGTCATATCTATAAAAATGAGCATGAGTTAGAACTAGTTCTAAAAATCATAGAAGCTAGTCAAGGTAATGAAGTTTGCTTTATACTAGACGGTTTGGAAAAGTACCTCCCAAAAACAAGCAAGAAATCACAAATTTATGATTTAATAAGAAAGCAGTACCTCCCAAAATCGATGGTAATTGTAACTTCCAGATCAGCAACTGATGTAAGGAAACTTTGCCCACAAGATAATGTAGTTGAAGTATCAGGGTTTTCCCAGCAAAAAGTTTTGGAATTTGTGAAAAATTATCCATTTAACTGCGACTCTTTAAGAAGAAGTAAAAGTAGTTCAGAAGTTTGCTCATATTTAACAAAATATTCCAATGTTTTAAGCTTGTGTAACTTACCATTGCATTTAGCTATCATTTGCCAACTGTACCAGCAAAAGAATTTCTTTCCATTAACGGAAACAGCTTTATTATATAATTTCACACGCCAGCTTTTGTCACAGGTGGATTTTCATGGTCATCAGCCTAACTGTACATTGAAGAAACTTCCCGATAACATGAAGCAAGATTTTAAAGATATTTGTTCCCTGGGATTCTCCTGTTCTTTTCCTTCTGCTGACGACTCCAGAAAATTTACATGGATGAACACCATGGCTTTAAAAACGGGTCTGGTTGAAGACGTGTCTGGTTTCACTGCATCCAATGCACCAGAATTTAGGGTTGTTCATGCAAGCATCCAGGATTTCTTAGCAGCTCTGCATATTGCTGGTCTTTCAATTAGTCGGCAAGTAACATTGATGATGAGATATCTTAATGTGTCGCATGTTTGGAAGTATTATTTTGGCATTGTAGCATTCAATGACAAGTTGGATCTGATAAGTGTATTCATTAAATGCCACAGGCTCCAACCACAATATTTGTTTCAGTGTGCGTATGAATCTCAGCAACCCATAGTATGTGAAGCAGTTGCTAGAGCATGCCCTCTTGAAATCAATTTAAGAGAAAGAACACCAACATTAGCAATAGAAACGGTGTTTTATGTTTTGTCTGTCTTGTCTAAACCAGCCATCACGCTAAACTGTCAATCTATTGGCCTTGAAGATGAAGCTATTAAATCTTTGGCTGAAGGTCTAAAACTTGATAAAAGCATACTTGCTTTGAATCTTTCATTCAGCAGTGATATCATTTCTAATGGAGCTGGAGAACTTTGTGAATCTTTCAAACATAATAAAACCCTCGAGTTTCTGGACATCTCTAGCTGTGAAGTGAGCAAAACCAGTCTTTTGGCATTAGCAGAAGGGCTTAATCATAATGACAGCATAAAGCATTTCGATGCTTCTATGAATAACTTCAGTATGGAAGATTTGATATATATAAAGAAGTTCTTGAATAAAGTACATACTTTTATATTTTCTCAGACTTGCTTCAATATGAATGGTATAACGGTTTTGAGTGAAGTACTTTCACGAGGCCAGATAAAACATCTGAATCTTTCTGCAAGCGATATTGATTCAAGAGGTATGACTATTTTAGCAAAAGCTTTAAAAAATTCGCACAATCTTTGTGTTTTAAATTTGTCCAAGAATAATATTGATGGCCGTTGTGCCAGAGAAATGCAAAATTTGCTGACAGACAATGATTCCATTGAAGTTTTGGATCTTTCAAGAAACAGTATTGGCCACCAAGGTGCTCAAGCATTGGGCTGTGCTCTGAAAACCAATAGAAAACTTCAAACTTTGGCATTTGCCCAGAATAAAATAGGACCTAAGGGTATGAAGCATTTAGCTGCTGGTTTGCTCATCAATTCTACCGTAAAAAGTCTCGACCTTTCACTGAATGAATTAGGCTCAGAGGGTGCTGTTTACCTCGCAGATGCACTACTCTCAAATAAGTCACTATCAAGTTTGAACGTCAGAGAAAACTCAATTGAATACCGCGGAATGGAAAGATTTGTGGAAAGCCTCATATTATCTTGTGGTACAATCAAAGAACTAGACCTGTCGTGGAATGAAATGCATCCAGACAGTGCCAAAGCATTGGCCAATTGGATATTGCAAACTAATGAAATAATTTCATTGAGTATTAGCCATACAGTTTCTTTACACTCCTTGACTTCTTTTGCTGAATTGAACAGCGACTCCATACAGAAATTAGATATATCTTTCAATAGTAATGTGATTTATTTAGGGGCCATTGAGAACAAGGCCAAACTACAGTTTCCCAATATTCAAGAGCTGGATATTTCTGGAAATGATATTTCAGATGCCGATATAGCAGCATTAGCAATAGAATTAAAAAATGAGAAATCATATTTAGTTACATTAAAACTTAAGCATAATCACATACAATGCTATGGAGCTCTTTTACTGGCTAATGGACTATACGACAATCAAACACTCCGACATCTGGAGTTGTCTTGGAATTCTTTACGCTGCGACGGTGCTAAAGCAATAGCTATTAGTCTCAAGGTCAACAAAACTTTAGAAGTTTTAAAACTTGATCACAACGATGTCGCATGTGCTGGCGCCACTGCTATAGGAAATAGTATTAAATTGAATGATACTATTAAAACCATTGACCTTTCTTGGAACAACATTAATTCTGATGGAGCTGTTGCCTTGTTGAAGGGTTTAAACACAAGCCTGCAAATGGTTTCCATCAACCTCGAACATAACTGCATTGGATCCAGGGGGCTTAAAGAGATTACCGAACAATTCGAGGAAATATACTGTTTTTCTGGTTATAGTACCAAACCTTATAGTGAATCAGTGACAGATTCTTTCCAAGACAAGTTTATTACTAAGTATTCAGCTAGTACTGAAATCTCTAATGAGTCCATGCCTGATTCTTTCCAAGATAATATCGTTACAAAATATTCAACTAATGATGGTTTGACTGTTGTTGGAGAAACTTGTTATTTATACGATGGAAAATCTTCTGAATTTGATTGGAAAGATCTGGGGTTCAAACTGTTATTCGGTCGAGAAGCTCCGGCTCAGATATTCTGCATTTCAGCAGCGATAGGTGGAAATTGTGAGCTACCTGAGCGTACTGATGAATTCGTGAGTGGAATATTTAGAGTGGAAAATTTGAATGATTGTAAGATTCCTGATACAACTATTCAGATGCAGCATTGTGTTTCTGGTGCTCTCACTAGTCTTTCCTTTGTTGTTAGTCACGACACTGAACCTCCCTACAAATTCTGTTACTATGACGGAGGAAGGTTCTACGAGAACTATGGAGAAGTTGATGTCAAGTGCTTCTCTGTGTGGGCTCTTGTTTACAGGCATGGATTGGATGGGTTATTGTCTTTACTCCAAAAAAATTATCTGGCGACACTCTACCAGGATCGTTTTCCTGAGCAGTCTGAAAACCAATATCTGTACAAGTATTATATTTCCTTCATAAAGAACTGTGCTATATTTCAAAAGTGCTTGAAAAATTATCACAACGATAGCGGAAGAGTTTATTCCACTGACGTAACATTTAAATTCCTAGATCAGAGTGAGGAAATACATTTAGCTCTCGGCACTGTAGAAGAAGAAGAAGAGGGCATTCAATTAACGTTCACAGGCAATGCAACAGTTACGAAATCTGAAATAGATGATTACATAGAAGAACGACCGCCCACAGTACAGCTGAATGCTAAGGTAGAAAGAACAAAATCTTTATTTGAGTACCAAATAACACTGGAAGGGACTGACAATATCATTCATTGCAATCAACTTGTGAGGCAATACAGTAAGTTCAAAATTATGGCATACTGGGTTAAGAACACAACTATTCATATCATAGATAACATGATAGTTTAAGCGTAGCTACAACTGATGCATCTACTCATAGTGGTGTGAAATCACTTGTCAAACGTTTTCCCCATTCAGGTAATGACTGTGTTTTACCAACTCTAATCAGCTCATGGATTATTCATGAATACACGCTGTCATTGGTCATCGGCAATAGTGACACACAAGCGTACATAGATGCAGTTTTTATAGCAACTAGAGGTAGATGGTTGTTTTTGTGGGACTATATGACTTAATTTTATTTCCATAGTATCACAACATGCACAAGACACTTTAATACCCCAGCAATGCTAGTAAGAGTACTAATGCTAATATAGGTTTATACGAAATTGTGAAACTACTGCCAATATTGTTTGTTGCTTATCTTATATACACCTAATTGGTTTGTTTTGTTTTGTTTTTTTGTTTTTTTTTATTGTTGTTTTTTAATTTTCCCCCCCCAATATTTGCCAAAAGTATTAATAATCTTGCACTGTATTACTAATTGATTGTTCCAACTTTCATTTTTTTCATAATTTTTTCACTCTATAAATGTGACCGTCTATAGGAAAACAAGGCACAACGCGGCACCCTTCGAAAATTTTTTTTTGCACTTACGGAGTTGTCAGCGTCCAGATATTGAGCTCTCCAAGTTTTATCTTCGTAGCTTAAGTCGTTCCCGCTTGAAACAATAAATTTTTAAGAAATCGATCGATCTTTTCTCGATATTATGCACGCCGCGTTGTGCCCGGTTTTCCCGTAGACGGTCACAAATATAGGACCAGATAATCGAAATGTCGAAAAGCAATCTCTACAAGATATGCTTCAGGCTGTTGATTCAACTGAGCTGGGTAATAAATTGGCGAGCCAGCGACCAATACAAGTGAGACACCATCAGGGGTAACACAGTAGAAAATTAGGGATATTTATTTGCATGTTTGGGCATACGTATGTCTTTTTGTACGTTGACCCTCACATTTTGTGTTCGCTAGGTGGTAGACTTGGATCTAGGGGGCTTAAAGAGATTAACGAACAATTCGAGAAAGTATACTGTTTTTCTGGTTTTAACATTTTGAATAAGTCTAAATGTTATGAGGTTGATAAAAATCAATATTTGTCAGGCAATAGAAGCTATAGCACCAAAACTTGTAGTGAATCAGTTACAGATTCTTTCCAAGGCAAGTTTATTACTAAGTATTTAGCTAGTACTGACTCTAACGAGTCCATGCCGGATTCTTTCCAAGATAATATCATTACAAAATATTCAACTAATCATGGTTTGAATGTTGTTGGAGAAACTCGTTATTTATACGATGGAAAATCTTCTGCATTTGATTGGAAAGATATGGGGTTCAAACTGTTATTCAGTCGAGAAGCTCTGGCTCAGATATTCTGCATTTCAGCAGCGATAGGTGGAAATTGTGAGCTACCTGAGCGTACTGATGAATTCGTGAGTGGAATATTTAGAGTGGAAAACTTGAATGATTGTAAGATTCCTGATACAACTATTCAGATGCAGCATTGTGTTTCTGGTGCTCTCACTAGTCTTTCCTTTGTTGTTAGTCACGACACTGAACCTCCCTACAAATTCTGTTACTATGACGGAGGAAGGTTCTACGAGAACTATGGAGAAGTTGATGTCAAGTGCTTCTCTGTGTGGGCTCTTGTTTACAGGCATGGATTGGATGGGTTATTGTCTTTACTCCAAAAAAATTATCTGGCGACACTCTACCAGGATCGTTTTCCTGAGCAGTCTGAAAACCAATATCTGTACAAGTACTATATTTCCTTCATAAAGAACTGTGCTATATTTCAAAAGTGCTTGAAAATTTATCACAACGATAGCGGAAGAGTTTATTGCACTGACGTAACATTTAAATTCCTTGATCAGAGTGAGGAAATACATTTAACTGTAGAAGAAGAAGAAGAGGGCATTCAATTAACTTTCACAGGCAATGCAACAGTTACGAAATCTGAAATAGATGATTATATAGAAGAACGACCGCCCACAGTACAGCTGAATGCTAAGGTAGAAAGAACAAAATCTTTATTTGAGTACCAAATAGCACTGGAAGGGACTGACAATATCATTCATTGCAATCAACTTGTGATGCAATACAGTAAGTTCAAAATTATGGCATACTGGGTTAAGAACACAACTATTCATATCATCATAGATAACATGATGGTTTAACCATAGCTACAACTGATGCATCTACTCATAGTGGTGTGAGATCACTTGTCAAACGTTTTTCCCATTCAGGTAATGACTATGTTTTATCAACTCTAATCAGCTCATGGATTATTCATGAATACACACTGTCATTGGTCATCGGCAATAGTGACACACAAGCGTACATTTATAGCAACTTTTTCACTTGCACCCATTTGTATAGTTTTCCATAGCTCTCTGGAACTTGAACTAACCGCATGCACTTCTGCAAAATTAAAAGCCAAATTAGTGTGAAGTCATGCATACAATTGATAAATTGAGTGGCTACCTTTCATTATAATGTTCCTAGTTTTTGCTTTTAATTTGCCCTGATTTAGCTAGTACTTTCTGTAATAATATTATTGAACCAGGTGCATTTGTTACATCTTACCACAAAATTATAAACACGTAACTAGAAGGTTAAGCTGTAAGTTATATGCAAATCAAAATTGTTAATTTTGTTATATGTATTGGTATTGTCCAACTTTTATACAAATGAAATTGACTCCCATTGGAAAACAACCTGTTAAGAAATTTCAACCTAGAAACTTTAAATTAAGTATCGTGACAGATAAAGATTTTAATGTCATTTAAACTTTTATCAGTGTAAATTTCTAATAATATTAGAAATTTACACTGAAAAATGTTATATACTTCATAATCTGACTATAGTACTTTGATAATAAATAGCTAGTATCAGATCTCATATTAGCACATAATCATCAATAGTGAAAGTGTTAGTCTTTTAATTAATAGTAAATTTTTCTCGGATTTACAGCCAATATTGTTAATTATAATGTAGTTATTTAATAATTATTCAGCTGAGAATGACTGAATCAATGAAAGTTATTGTGAAGTTAGCTAGCCATTGATTATTTTGGATTTTTGGTATAATTATGTTTTTTTATCTCCAAATAGTTTGCAGTCACACCTTCACAACTTTATATTAAAATTTCACAATCACGACTTACTAACATTTTAAAAGTAATGGCTCATTATTTGCCGTTGATATTACCTTACCAACAATTGCCGTGTTACAATTCCATGCATGGGTTATAAGCTTTTTTTTTGACTGCTATATCTTGTAGTTGTAGTCAAACTTAACCCCCTCAAAACTTCTCCCTGAAGTAAATCTAAAATTCATTCACTCTAAAGAATATTATTCTTTTGCTGGTGTATCCAGCTCATACTAATACTAAGCAATAACTACTTGATATTTGGGCAGCTATGATGTCATTAAGAAAGAGTTCAAATAGGTGTGCAAGTGGCATTAAGAAAACTATCAAGACTGAAGATTTGCATTCAATAAACTTTCAACATGTCTTTGCCATATAGCTGGCTATAGCTGGCTATGGTTGTATCTTTAATTGTTGTTATATTTTGTTTTGTTGTTAATGCCATTTCATGCTGTTTTTTTTTACAATCAGACCATGTACAAGATGTACAAGTGGAAGTTCCGGCAACCTTGACAGATCCAAACCACATTGAGGTAGCCACATAGCCACACTTAGCTACTTTATAATGTTTACTATAATTTACAAGCTGCTGCAAAGCAAGTACGATAAAATTGTAATTACTCACTTATGCTATGTGTATTTGTACAGTAAAATTTGATATTTTTGGTATTTCTTTCAAACATGAGCAGCTATTTCTCACAAATCATAGAATAACTCTAGTTGAAGTTGACACATTTCTTTTGTATGTTTTTAGCTATATGTTATTTTTTTTCATGAGCCATTTCAATTCATACCAAAGGGATCATCTATATAATTAGAATTCCAATATAATCATACCCTTTAATACCTGCATTTTTTTAATTCTTCATTGAATTATAATGGAAGGTATGTTACTACTTTTGTGGTATCATTAACCAAATAATCTTTGTCTAATATGAATACGTAATTCATTTTAATTCTTTTTACTTAAATAAAGATGAAAAAAGTCTATTCTCTACAGAAGTCAATTATAAATCGCTATAGCTAATATCAAAATTGTTTCTCTATAGTATAATTGAGTTTGGTTGTTAACTACAGATATATACAAAAGCTGCTGGAAAGATCAAGCCTGAAATGTTGAAGAAAGACCTCCAGCCAGGAGAACACCTCTGTGCAATAGCTGACAAGATGGGTGATAGCTGGAAAAACATGTCACACTTGTTGCAATTAACGGACAGTGAAGTAGAAGACATCATTAATGGTGCAAACCAGAATAATCCGAAGAGACAAAGGTTGTAATCAACTTGTTCTTATGAGCAGTAACTGTTTAACTAGCACTATGCTCTATCATTATTTAGGCAGAAGGCTCTTAGCATATGGAGAAATAGAGCACCTTCACCAACATATGGAAACCTTCTTGCTATCTTGGTGAAGGCAGAGAGGAAAGATGCACGAGATGGACTTATTGAATTTTGTAAAAAATAACTGGTTTTGGTACACTGTTTTGAGCTTTATCATTTTATATGTCACATAATATGTATTACACATTCATGCTCACAGCATATCATATACAGTAGAACATCACTTAGCTACAGTGCATTTCACTTAAACAGTAGAATTTTTTTTAAATTTTAAATTTTGTAGTTGTCCACTTTTTTCATTAGATTGAGATGTATGAAAGATGAAATCCTCAAATTAAGCACACATGTATGTTAATATATTATAAACATGTTGCCAAAACCACTGCGGTTTTGTGGTTACTTTTGTGGGTGGGCCAGTAAAGTTTAAATGTACCAATTTTGAATATTAACTTTGTTCAGCAAAATTCAAAAAGTTCTAGAACAGTTTATAGCCGGAAAATCCTAATTTTAAAACGCGGTGTCTTGAGATTTTGTCATAACTTAGATGAATATTTATATTTTCATCTGTATGAATATTATTATTTGCCAATATTGAAAATTGAGGGAAATACAACCAATTTTTCTGCCCAGTTTGGCCACAAATAGGCAATGGTCATCAAGCGACGTTTTTACAGGAACTATAATACAATGACAATGTAAACGTGACATCACAACTTTCAGCATGTGCAGACAGGTCAGGAACAGCTGTTAGATTAGAGTTACAGTGTACACACGCGTTAGTGAGCGGGATGGAGGAGCTAGCTACGTTTCTTTCAGAAGTGATAGGGATTCTTTTCGGGGCCTTCTACCACCTGTAAACATTCCATCATTGCTACTTTTGAACAGAATAGGAGCCACCAATTCTTCAATTAGTGCCAAACGAAACTCTGTGTTAGATCGGATACCTTTGTCTGGATGGTTGGTACGAAATACGATAGATGCATTCAGAATAGCCATATCAATGAGCCGCCAAAATAGCTTCTTCCACCACTTCACTGTTTTTCTAACCGTTAGAGAGTGGTAAGATAGTTGTTGGTCAGCTTGGTCAACTGCATTCATAAACTGGTTGTATTCCACAATTGCAGAAGGGCATGGGATAGGCTCAAGATCCCGTCCTCCCTTTGGCCTCTTATTTACAATCTCTATTGATGCACTATGAATAGTAGACAGGAAGGTTACAGCATGCCATAAGCCAGCTGTAAATTGACCATCTGTAGCAAATTGATACTGGGGTCGGACCAGTTTGTTCTTTTTTTCGTAATTTCCGAGGGAAATGTTTCGGTTTGGGCGTACAGTACCACATGCTTATGTCCCCCTATCTAACAATGACCGGTAAAGCAAAGGGCTAGTATAAAAGTTATCAGTGAACAGCTTGTGGCCTTTATCCAAATATTGGTCCATAAGCCTCATAACAACAGTATGGGTACCACCAGAATTACCAACATAAATCTCAAACTTGAGAACATAACCAGAGCTGGATTCTGCATTCACAAAAGCTTTTATACCCCATTTCGTAGGCTTTTTAGGGATGTACTGTAAGAAATGAATACGGCATCTGGTGCCAATCATCATTTCGTCTATCGCAAATTCCCGCCTAGGTCTGTTACAGCCTCCATTCTTTTCTTCTTTACAGCCTGTTGCCTCTTCTCCGCTCTATTGATACAGAACACATCTTTCTCCCTGAAGTATCGAATAGAGCGGAAACCTAACTGTATCTTCATACGTTCAGCAATGGAGACAAATGACATTGCCCCCCCTCCCTGTTGAACTGAAGTACAGCAAGGTTCAAAGCAACTTGGACTGACAGAAAGGAGCAGAATGTAGTCTTGGGGCATTTATCCCACATGATGTTGTTGAAACTTTCGTTTTGATTCTGTGTCGCCCATAGAACACATCTTGCCAATAATTTCCAACTCAAAGTCGTTCGAATATTGACTTGACATGCACATGAATGAGATGCTTGGAGTCATTATCAAGTGAGGTGGCGGAGCAACCTTCATGGCCTTGGCTCTTTGAAATTTACACCAAGAACCTGGACCTTCAGGACAGCAATGATGCTGTGGATCAGCATCTGTGGATATTGAGTGGTAGAACACGTATGGCGTTGCCATAGTATTTCTGCAGGAGGTTTTTTTTGTTTTGTTTTGTTGTTGTTTTTTCTTCTTCGAATGCTATTTTTGCCACCGATCCGTATTTTTCTCACTTCCTGCTTTGTTACGGCAGGAATAGCTTCCACGGCAGGGCGTCTCTTAGTGGCTTTTCGAGCCGGTACGGCCTTTTTTACTACAATTTCTACGATCTCTATTGGAGGGTTCTTACTAAGTTATGAAAGCATGTCCCACCCTTTTCTGCACATGTCCCACACACTCAAATTTTGTTATACAAACACCTGAACCATACGGCTCAGCATTTTGTACTGCTGTAATGGCCTTAGAATCACCATCATTGACCACATATACACACTGCAAATTCAGGTGCTCCACAGAGCGTTTCCACAACTCCAAAGCAACCTCAAGTTCCATAAGCGCAGATGTGCCCCTATGGTTTAGAGTGCAATGATCTTCATGGTCTGCGTACCATGTCTGGAATTCCACTGATCCTTGGCTTCTACCTCATCAATGCCCAAGGAATTCATTTTTCCTGAACAGTGGCGGCAGTATTTGCTCAATACTACCTGATCCAGAACATGACCCGTGTCCCACGACATCACCACACCCACACCATACATGGCAGTGTAACCCCGTTTAGACCAAGTTCCATTAAACGTTACAGTAACATCTAATGGGGGCTCGGTCCAATCGTTAGATGGGACGTCACTGTGGACACCCACCCCGTCAGAGTTAGCCTGATCATCATGACTGCAACTTGCTTCAGAATATGACTCAGAGGATTCCTCCTGAATCACTTGACTGATCGGCATCATCATTTTCACTTGACTCTGCATCATCATTTTGATCTGACTCTGCATTGTCATCATTCGACTCTGCCGTGTCATTCATAGACTCGTCACCGCCATTCTCATTAGACTCGTCCCTGGTATTATTTTCAGAATCAATACGAGGTGAAACAAAAAGTATCATCAGCAGACATAACCCGCAGTCTATTAACACAAGCAAGTTGATGTGAGCGAAGCTCAACCTTGCTTGCCTCAAAGAGATCAGCATTGTACTCTGCATAACTGGAATGCGACAAACCACCTGGAAGATCCATACCTGCACAGAAAGTATTCAGACACGTCTGACCCCTCCCTATCAATCTCATTGACAATACCGCTCGAGAATTCACAGAGAGATGGTCTCTATTATAAGGGTCAGTTACATGGTGGAACCACCCACACTCGCAACCAAGCGTTACTCTAGAAATCAGCCCCTTCTACCACTACTGGTTTCTGAAACTGTCAAGGGATACTTTGGGCAGTGGTGAATCTGCACTACAGAATCCCTCAACTGGCCAAAGGAGCAAATATGATTATTTGTTTGACTTGAACCAGCTTCAGAACTATTGTTTGTCAATGGACTCGAGGATTTACTATTTCTTGGGCGCAATAGCGAACTAGAGCTCCCAGTAATAAACCCTATAGACCTAGGTGGTGAGCTAGACAATTTAGTCTTACTCACCGTGGGATGAATAGCCTCTGAATCCGTCCTTATTCATTTAGTAGGTGACTGTTGCCACTGAGTGCCAACAAACGCTCTGCATCTCTTCTTACCCGACTTACAAGGCATGGCAACGAGAATTGAAGAGAGAAAAGCCGACACAAGTTACATACAAAAAATGATTTTTTTTCTTTTTGTCATAACTTTACTATGCATGCATACTTTTTCACTTTTAAGTTCAAAACATTGCTGATCTGAAACGCTTCAGAATGAGCTAAAAATATTGGCAGAAAACCACACCCATCAAAATATTTGGGCGTTAATGTCTAGAAAATCCTTACCCGCTCTGCCGCAACTTAACCCCTCCTACTTCAACATCAAGATTTCAAACTTCACACACACATTCCTTGATACCCTGTTAAAATCAATGCATAGATTTTTCTAATTATATTTTGTTGATTTTATATTAATTTTTTTATAAAAAAAACAGCCGCTTTTCATTGAAAATGTGAAAAAACGTAAATAACTTGATAAAAATTTTTTTTTTTTTAATAGTGATAACAAGTTATGATGGGCAGAAGGTTGTCAGTTCCACTTTTGAGATAATTGTGGTTAACCACAAAACAAGTTATTCCAGCTGATAATGCCTGTAATAGGGGAAAATGAAGCATACAATGGTGACCCAGTGTAAAGTAAGGATTTACTAAGTTACCTTGTGAACATAGGTCACTCCACAGCAGTTGATATAAGAAATACTGTGAATATAGAACATATATTATATTGTATTGGGCTCAGATTTAGAGGTCTTGTGTTTCATCACTGCCCAAAGTTATTTCGAAAGCACTCCATTTGCCCTCTTTCTCCGACACACACTGGCAATATTCAGTACTCACTGGGGTCATCTTCCACGTACAACCCTGGTGCATAAGTAGTACCCTCAACAGCTCTGCTGCGGTCCGGTGTCTTTTCAAAGCCGACAATCTTTTCTTCTCCACTGACTTTTTCTGCTTTTCAGCTTTGCCAATGCGTCTATGATCTCTCACAGACAAGTAATTGACTAAGCTGGAACCAGGTTGCACTTTCATACGTTCTGCTAGGGGGATAAATGAAATTGTCCCCCTGTTGTATGAAAGCACAGCAAGGTTCACGAATATCTGTACAGTTTTGAAAGAGCAGAAAGTGGTCTTTGGGTACCTTTCTCATACGATTATTATTAAAACTTTCATTTTGTTTCTGAGTTGCTCCGAGTACACATTTCGCCAGCAACTTCCGACTACAAAGTTTGTCGAAGAGTGGCTTGACGTACTTCGCCAGTCTCAGAGGATGATGGGATCATCATTACTCAAATGAGCTGGCTGGGCAACTTCAAGGCTTGGCCCTTTGGAATTCACACCAAGAACCAACACCTTGGGGACAGAAATCGTGGAGGGGTTTTGAATCTGTGGAAATTGTATGGTAGAACACAGCCCAGCAGGCTTTTATCATCCCCTCCAAATCCGCGGCATGCTCCCTTATGGCATTGCCATAATATTGCTGCAGGGTGATGTATTTTCTTTTCGAAATGCCATTTTTTCCACCAATCCGTACTTTTTTTGCTGCCGGCTCCGTAATATCGGGGGTAGTTTCAATGGCTGGATGTTTCTTAGTGGCTTTTCTGGCCTTGGTTTCACTCCTTTTTTTTTTTAACTTGTAAAAGTTTTGAAAATAAATCATTGAAATGTGATGTTTCCTGTTAACAAAATTATTATATATCATATATACAAAGACTACCGTAACTATACGACCCACCCCAATATCGCTTGGTACCACAAATACCAACTGAGGTGGTATTGGGGAACTCTTAAATAGGTAACGTCAAAATTGTGTTTATCTAATTGTTCTGGTGTTCACGTTGATCTGCATCGAGTTCACGTTCATTGTTTTTATGTGGAATTTTTTATTTTAGTGGCTAAAATAAAAAATACATATTCTTCACCACCACATTTACTATCTCTAATGGAGGGTTCTTTGTAAGATTGATAACAAAAGCTCCCACTCTTTTTTGCACATGTCCTACACATTCAAATTTCACAATAACAACCCCTGAACCATACGGCATAGTCTATTGAACATGAACTATGGCCTTAGAATCACCATCACTGACCACATTCACATACCGCAGGTTCAGTTTACGAACTGATCTATTCCATAAAAATCGAAGCAACCTCTACTTCCATGGAGTTGGAAGTCCCCTGATGGTTCTTTGTGCAGGAGTGCCTATGAAATCCGAACCATTCTTGGAACTCCTCCGAACTTCTAGCCTCTTGATCGTCAATGAGGTGTAAAGCTCGGAGTTTGGCTATGCATCGACCACAATGCTTGCTTAGCACAACAGCATCCAAAACACGGCCCGTATCCCAAGACATCACAACACACACCATAAAGAGCAGTGTAACCCCGTTTGGACCAAGTACCATCAAATGTAAGAGTTATATCTAATGGGTCATTGGTCCAAACGTTAGGTGGGATGCCATCACCCACCCTGTTGACAGAGCCATCCTGGTCATCGTGACTTCCTAGGCTAGCATCGGAATCAGCCATGTCAGATACAGGGTCGTCCCCCGAGTCAGAACTGGATGACTCAGAGTCTGAGCTCACATACTGAACTGATTGCTCAGCCTCTTCCGATGGTTCACCTCTGTCACTACCACTAGCCTCATCACTGGTATCATTTTCAGAATCAATGGGAGGGGGAATGAAGAGGTTTCCTGCAGCATGCTTGATACGCAGCTCTCCTGTGCTAGCTAATTGCTCAGCTAACACAGCGTCATTACTGGCAACATACAGGTCAGAGGTGTAATTCTGACAAGCAGCACTACTCAATGCACCAGGAAAGTCAAACATTGCGCACACAGTTACCAACAAAGAACTACCCCGACCTATCATCCTCATGGCTAAAACTACCCTCGTATTTACGGAGAGATGGTCTGCGTTATAAGGATCAGTTGCATGTTGGAACCACCCACATGGGCAACTTACCGTTATACGAGAAACCAACCCCTGCCTTACGCTGCTGTCCTCTGAAGCTGTCGAGGGAAGCCCAGGGCAGTGAAAGAGCTTCTCTAAAGTACCATTGAACAGCCCAATAGAGAAAATACAATTTGTTGAATTAGGCGTGTCCATTCTGGAAGTTTCAGAACTACTGTTTGGCAATTTAGGAGAGTGTTTACTACCTCTGGGATGCAATACAGTGGTAGAGCACCCAGAAACAAACCCTAATGAATCACCACTAAGTTTTAGCTTACTAACTGACGGTGGGGTGGCCTCCTTTTCCACTGGTGTAGGCTCTACTGAATCCTTCCTTCGATATGGAGTGCCCAGGAAGCCTCTAGGGCACTTCCTAGATCGTTTTTGGTCAGACATAGTGGGACAAAATAGCGAGAGAGATTCTACAACACCAACTTTGATTCGATCAAGAAAGAAAGAACAGTAATGCAGTAATAAGTTCCGGGACCACACCCACTGACAACGAACCAGTACAGGAACACAGCAGACTGAACAAAGCTGACTAACAGCCATACTTTCTGACTCTATGAATACCGTCAGTAAACCACTGCTTATTTTATTCCATCCCAATATATTAGACTTGGTTTCAAGCTCATGTGACTTGGTTCAATACCAGCCAGATTTTCTGTCAAGAGAGAGTCTTCTAGCACAGCACTATCAGAATTTGAAGCCAAACTCACAACTGCTACCACAACCTCGATGAATAACAGTCTTTGAAACTTTTCCTGATGTGTGCTGAGTTAACTTATGACTACCAAGGCTGTACTGCCTACGAAACGACATCATGAATACTGAAAACCCAGTAACTGAAGGGAACGTAGTATTCCCAACCCCTCTCAGAAAGAATCGAATTAATCTGGGTAAGGCATGGACTATTTCAGATTATCCACTCCTATACGGAACTTTTTTGATGGAAATAATTACCACCGATGAGCCATTTTGAATAGGAAACGGTTTCAATGATTTGTGAAGTTTGAAGTCTTGATCTTGAAGTAAGAGTGGTTTAGTTACACATGGGTGGTTAAGGGTTCTCTTGACGTTGACATCTTTGAATTTTAGTGGTGTGGTTCTTCTACCTATATTTTTAGCTCATTTTGAAAAGCTTCAGGTGGGCAACAGTTTAAGCCTTAAAGAAACTGTGATTACTTATAGAATGGGTTTGAAATGCTCTATTAATAATGGTATTTTTAGGCAATAGTTTTATATTTCTAAGCTACATCGAAGTTTCTTTTTTCACTAGGGGATTTATCGTCGCTGTACATGATCATTGGATCAAGTGCCAATTCAGACTGACCCATACCTACAGATTAGGCTATTCTATTAATAATAAAAGAAGAGACTATTGGTGATATTTACCTTAGAAGGCGACATTTAGCTCATGAGGGAACATATAGCTAATTGTTATTTGCCCGATTCACTGCACAGTCCGCCCTCTTTCGGTAAAGGATCTCTCTTAAGCTTGGTGCGTAGTTTCTTTTCGCAAATGGCTACTTTACATCACGATGAAGAAGAGGCCAGGTGATGTAGCACTTTTAATCCCAGTGAAATATTTATTCTTATACTAGACTTTCTGGTTAAACACACACATGCATGTTGATGATCTTATATCTATATTTTCTTTGCTGACGTCCACAAACAAAATGTGTTTCTGCTCCTTATGCAGTTTGTAATAAAAAAAAAATCCAGCTTTCAGCGTCACATCTCCACTTGGCGATTGGGTACAAGGATAAACTTGAAAACCTCTGGTTTCATCCGTGAAGCTGTTGCTACTGAGTATACTTGTTGGCTTTCCATTCTCTCCCTCAGCCTCTATAGTTTTCATGACCTCCTTAACTACTGTACTTTCTCCTTCTGTAAGAAGACCACTTAAAATATCTAGTACTATTTCGTCTATTTTCATGCTATTGCTTTTCATATTGTATTTAGAAAAGCTCGATGATTGCAAAGCTGAATCCCAGGATTTGCATAATTTGAAAATATTGTTGATACCAAGCGGCAGAGTCCTCATTGACTCTGTACTTGGTAGTACTCGCTAACCATGCGAATAGAATAGCATTTTTTATGTCTTCTTTAGCTGTTTGCCCTACTTTATCAGTGAAGGCGAGAATTCCACTTCCAGATACACTGCCGGATGCTGTAGGTGTCGTCAATACAAACGTATCAAGAAAATCCATAGGTGACGATTCTATTGAGGGCAATGCCATTGAGGACAATGTCGAACTTGAAGCCCGCAAGAAGGTTCCCAAATTTTCCAAGGTTTGAAAGCGCTTTTTCCACAATTAGTAGCCTGGAAAACCTTTATATAGAAAACTGCACCTACTCAGGACGCCAGAGCTAATTACTTCCTGTCTAACCTGACCAAAGGCACTTATCCAAGGCAAAACAAATTTTTAAAAATGGAGGTATCTTTGGTGAAGTTGGCTTTGTTATTCGTAGTACGGCCTTCCATTTCACAATCTGAGGGCGATGTGAGACTAGCTGATAGCTATACCACTACTTCTATGAACGTGGGTAGGTTAGAGATCTATTTCAACGACAGATGGGGCACTTTTTGTGGGCTGTCTGTAGGAGGAGCCCAAGCAGCATGTAGGCAGATGGGGTTCGGCGATTCCTTGATTTATGATTCCTGGTACATGACTTCAAAAAAAGTACCCTTAGCTGAACCTGATACACCCATTACGATTTCAAGTACTTTTTGTGGTTATAGCGGCAAGGATGATGTGAATCATGTGTTGAGATGTGCCTTCTTCTTGCAATCATACGACTGACATTGTGCTTTGTTGTACAAAGTATTCACTTTGGAAGTACCCATATGAAATGGAAGTACGACTCAACAACAAAGGTGTTTAGTCGCACTTCCATTTCATGGAAGATGTTTTTTCCTCAGGATCTTTAGAGATCTATCACAACAATGTGTGGGAAAGTATCTGCTTCAAGGATTTTACAATGGCATCTGCTGATTCTGCATGTCGCCAAATGGGGTACACTGTGCATCCAGCTACTCTGCCAGCCAAGCGTCAACCAACACAGTGTGGCTAGACCAAGTGTCCTGCACTCAGTCTTGTGACTGCCTCAGTGGCTGATTTTCACGCTTACCTCAAACTCCCATAATTTGTTCAGATAATTTAGGATTTGTACAAGTGCAATGTACATACGATGTTAAGATCCAAAATCAATCATTATCAGGAAACAAATAATCGGGCCGCATGTGGTTTTAACCATGCTAAGTCATCCACAGTTACTATCATAGCAACCTGCTGTGGAGTACTGATAATTTCTCTCATTTTTATTGCTATTGCATCATTATTTGTGTACATCAAAGTCAAGAGAAAGGGATATATTTCAATCCAAAATTAAAAGGTCATTTTTCAATTTCTGCTGTGTTCAGTACGTACAGACATGTGAAACCTCGTCTATTCTGACACCATGGGGGGTGTGGTGATGCACACAGGCTGCTGGCGAGCGAGTAATTTCTTTGCTGCAAGCCCACGATACTATGGCATTACACTATATTCTCAGCGGTTTACCGGAGTGTTTGGAGTTTCCCATTGAAGCTACTGGTGAGGTGAGTGTCGCTTTGCTTCTCTTATGAAGACAATAACTTCTACAGTTTCATTGCACAAGTAGCAATCGACTTGCATGAGGTATACATTGGCGTATTCGTATCGATACTACGCCAAATAAGTTGTTCTTTTATTCTCGGTAAAAGCTAGCTAGTGTATAGTAAGGCTGAGGGTTGTGCTTTATTTTTAGTGCGTTCAACTACCCCGCTACGAAGTGTTGCTAAATATGGCCAAGGAACTTTGTAGCACGCTCTGGTCCTTCAGTAGATCAGTGTACACGTACGCCTAATGCAAAACTAAAAGCCACACACTCCTACGCAATTTAAAATGAAGACCTAGATACAATGTATTTCCCGAACTCGTTAGTAGACAGCTACGCTCGCTTCACTACTTTATTGGAGTAATATATAGTGGGTGTGTCACTGATTCTATTTTTATATGAATATAGTTATTGATGAGATGAGATATTGTATATATGTGTGTGTATTATTGTTGTTGTGTATATTATTGTTGTTGTGTATTTCTGTAGTGGTGTAGAAGCCAAACAGCCTAACTCTGCCATCCGTAAGTGTATTCGTGTCCAACTTATCAAGAACGGAAAGAAGATCACTGCCTTTGTTCCCAATGACGGTTGCTTGAACTTCATTGAAGAGAACGATGAGGTGTTGATTGCCGGATTTGGACGAAAGGGCCACGCTGTGGGAGATATTCCTGGTAAGGGATAATATAGAGCATATTAGAAGGAGGGGATTTTTTTTTGTTTTTGATTTTTTGCTTTGCATAAGTAGGTGTGGTGCTAGCTATTTTTTAAGCCTAATTAGATCGACTTTTTGTGGGACTCGTATTTTTCTAAGCTGGGTTGGGTTTGTTGTCTCGTGTGATGATATTGACCTACCTGACATTTACTGTGGAGGTAAAACTGATTTAATGAGTCTGATGAGACACTTCTGGGAGGTGGTGGAGCTGGACTAGTTCGGAGAGGGGTGGAGCTGGACTGGTGTGGGGAGGGATGGAGCTGGACTGGTGCGGGGAGGGGTGGAGCTAGACTAGTGCAGGAAGGGGTGGAGCTGGACTAGTGCGGGGAAGGAGAGCTTAGAGCTTAGGGTGTGGTTTATGTTGCCTTCTAGTTATAGATATCATTGCAACTGACGGTGATAGGTGCCATGTGATAGCTTAATTTTATGAAGTCTATTCACAAATGGTTTGTGTCAGTGCATAGGTTTTTTATTAGACCTCATGTACTTATGAAAATTGCTGACATGTAAACACTTACATAGGCTTTGTTGTTTTTGTTAGTTGCTTGTTGTTTTTTGTTTGTTTTGTTATTCCCCATAAAATTTCAGAATTTGTTATACTTAGTGAATGTATCCGGTTTGGGTATTCTATAAATCGTGGTACTTACTGCATTGAAAGTTGTGATGGCAACTAGTGCTCTCCCTTCTCTTTACTTAATGTCCCAGAGCGAGTAAGAATTGAAAGGAGGCATTTGCAATTGTGCGAACGTCTCCTTTCGAACCTTGACATTGACAGTTAATGATGCAATAGGTTGGCTGCACGTCTCAAATGATGATCTTTACTTACCTGATACTTTCTATGTAGGCAAAACTGATTTAATGAGTCTGATGAGATGAGTTGTGCATTACACATTTAGCATTCATTGTGTTATCTGAGTCCAACTTATAATGTTCTATGAAGTAACCGCTCTCTGTGTCTGTGGTGTGTGTGTGTAGGTGTCAGATTCAAGGTGGTGAAAGTAGCCAATGTGTCATTGTGGGCTCTCTACTCTGGCAAGAAGGAACGACCTCGATCATAACTTGCTCTTGGATGTTCTGTGGCTGTGTCATTAATGCTTGTTTCAATGCGATATCTTTTCTCTTTATTATTAAAATGTTAAACCAAAACAATTAATTAGTCCATGTTGTAAATAAATAAAGTAGGGGAAGTAACTTAGTAGTTACAGTTTCTGAAGGAGGGAGTGTCACAACGTGTGGGTATGGTTAGCTAGCATTGAAAAAGCAAATTATCTAGTCTAAAGATTTTATCATAAGAAAGAGCATTGCAGTAGCAGATAGTTGGTCTGGAGACATGGCCATGCTAAATTTGTTCCGGAGTAAGTGGTGACCACCTCCTTGATATCTGAATTTCTACCACAATTGCTAAACCTAGCGTTGAAAGGGTGGCTGCCTGGGCCAATTATGCTCCATTTTTCACCTTTTATGCTCTGCTCTAATGCTTGTCAAATTTACCTGTTATGCCCAATTAAATACTCCAAGTCGATGGCCTTGGTAAGGGTAGACGGATCAGGCTGGAGACAGGGGAACCTCGTTCAACTGACTATCTCCTGCAGCGTCTCTCGATTGCGGTTCAGCGAGGGAACTCCGTATCAGTATACGGAGGCATCACAACTTGACTTCATTTTATTTCTTTATTATTATTTTATTTTATTTAACAGTTTTATTATAATAAGTTACAATTATTAATTATCATCATCATCATTATAACTATTATTATTATTATTATTATTAGCTATTATTATTATTATTATAATATAAATACTCCAATAACGAAAATTATTAATTAGAGTCATAGTGATAGTGAACTTGGACGTTCAAAGAAAATGTACTATGAATCATGAGTATATTGCTTGGTAGACACTACCTAGCTTTCACATGTGTCAGCCTCTATATACCGATGCAAGCTTAGACAACTATTTAATTCTTTGCATTTCAAAATTAAAAAATCCTCAAAAACTACCTATTATGCTGACATTATGCTCGATGCTTTGGCACACCTATTCTGCCCAAAATTATGCCGGCATAATCAATTTGTGGTTGAGGAGGCGGTAATAGGTATTAGACCGCCCCAATACAATTTGTGCGGAAGAATAATTTGGTATGGTCATGTCTGCATTGAACTTAGCTGTTCGGTAAAGGGTCTGGCTATACCAGACTAATAGTCAGTCTGTTGGTGTAGCCGACCTTTTACTGGCAGGACTGGAACATCTCGACAATTATTTGAAATATCTGGTGTCTGGACCAAAAATATTGTGTGCGCGCGAAATATAACCGCACGGTCACAGCGCGGTTGGGCGAACAGCAAGGGGTTGGGGGCGGACGTCGAACGTTATGTGGGCGTAAAAAAAAGTGATATCCATAATGGCGCTGCCAACTTCGTACTGTTTCGGTGACCTCCTACCTGGTGTGGATGAGAAATTATGGACGGCTAACCTACTCTTACTCTGCTTAACTCTGCTAAAATGGAAATTAATTCCCAAGTACGTTTATGATATTATTTTCTCTTTGCATAGTATGTGGGTGGATCCCAAAGCCCTAGGGAGGTTTTTAGTGTTTAATATCCTACAAGAGCTACAAAGGGGAAAACTTAGACACGATTTGAAGTCAGCTTTGATAGAATATAGTGAGAAACCAATCTGGAAAAATATGAAAGAACACAGCTTAGATAATGGCAATGTTGGTAAAAAGTCATCTTTAATACTTACTCCTGAACAGTTTTTCAGCTTTTCTCTTACAAGTGAGCATATTGAGGTTCTTTTAAATGGATTAGTAGATGTATATGCATCCAATAAGTGGAAAGAGATTGGAAATGGACTGGGATTGCCTCGTGTCTGCATTGAAACGTGTCGGGAAGGAGATATGCAGTCAAAATTACAAAATGTCTTCTCGTTGTGGGTTTCCCAAAAGTATCGTAGTTGCCGCCGTCCCACTCTGATAAATTTGAAAGAAGTCTTATGCAGTGATTCTGTACAATTAAATGCTGTTGCAGAATCCATACATATGATATTTAAAGAAATGCTTGAGCCAGGCTTGCTAGAGCTTCTGTCAGAATCCAGTAGCTCACTAGTTGTTGAAGGTAGGCCCACTCTATTGGAATGCAGGCATAATTCTGATCTTAAGGTGTTATCTTATCGGTGGTTCAAAGATGGTATACCCTTGTGTGACAATGGTTTTTACTTGGGCACAGCCTGCCCCTTTCTGGTCATTCTCAAAGCTGATCATGTTGCCAGTGGTTTGTACTGCTGTAGAGTACTAGAAAGTGACAAAGAGTGGTACAGCAAGCCACTGAAGGTGAACGTTATTGCTTCGCCAATCAAGAACCACTTGTTGAAGTTTTATTCCCAACGAGGCAATGGCATTGTGACTAGAATAGGGCCTTTGAAAACTTTTTTGAAGTATACCGATCTTACATTATTGAATACAAAAAGTGAAATTGAGCATAAGAAGAGTAAAAGCATAGCTACCTACCAAGAACTTTTTACTCACTACAAACCCGGAATGACGTTAGTGTTAGTAGGGAGAGTAGGTAGTGGTAAGAGTTGCTTGGCAAACAAAGTAGTGTACGACTGGGCTGTCAAGGACTGCACATTGAAACATGCCAAGTTTGTTTTCCTGGTGTCACTGAAGGATTTCCCCGAGGAATGCAACCTCTCTATGGTTCTTCGTCATATCTATAAAAATGAGCATGAGTTAGAACTAGTTCTAAAAATCATAGAAGCTAGTCAAGGTAATGAAGTTTGCTTTATACTAGACGGTTTGGAAAAGTACCTCCCAGAAACAAGCAAGAAATCACAAATTTATGATTTAATACGAAAGGAGTACCTCCCAAAATCGATGGTAATTGTAACTTCCAGATCAGCAACCGATGTAAGGAAACTGTGCCCACAAGATGATGTAGTTGAAGTAGCAGGGTTTTCCCAGCAAAATGTTTTGGAATTTGTGAAAAATTATCCATTTAACTGCGACTCTTTAAGAAGAGGTAAAAGTAGTTCAGAAGTTTGCTCATATTTAACAAAATATTCCAATGTTTTAAATTTGTGTAACTTACCATTGCATTTAGCTATCATTTGCCAACTGTACCAGCAAAAGAATTTCTTTCCATTAACGGAAACAGCTTTATTATCAAATTTCACATGCCAGCTTTTGTCACAGGTGTATTTTCGTGGTCATCAGCCTAACTGGACATTGAAGAAACTTCCCGATAACATGAAGCAAGATTTTAAAGATATTTGTTCCCTGGCATTCTCCTGTTCTTTTCCTTCTGCTGACGACTCCAGAAAATTTACACGGATGAACGCTATGGCTTTAAAAACGGGTCTGGTTGAAGACGTGTCTGGTTTCACTGCATCCAATGCACCAGAATTTAGGGTCGTCCATGCAAGCATCCAGGATTTCTTAGCGGCTCTGCATATTGTTGGTCTTTCAATTAGTCGGCAAATAACATTGATGATGAGATATCTTAATGTGTTGCATGTTTGGAAGTATTATTTTGGCATTGTAGCATTCGATGACAAGTTGGATCTGATAAGTGTATTTATTAAATGCCACAGGCTCCAACCACAATATTTGTTTCAGTGTGCATATGAATCTCAACAACCCATAGTATGTGAAGCAGTTGCTAAAGCGTGCCCTCTTGAAATCAATTTAAGAGAAAGAACACCAACATTAGCAATAGAAACGGTGTTTTATGTTTTGTCTGTCTTGTCTAAACCAGCCATCACGCTAAACTGTCAATCTATTGGCCTTGGAGCTGAAGCTACTAAATCTTTGGCTGAAGGTCTAAAACTTGATAAAAGCATACTTGCTTTGAATCTTTCATTCAGCAGTGATATCATTTCTAATGGAGCTGGAGAACTTTGTAAATCTTTCAAACATAATAAAACCCTCGAGTTTCTGGACATCTCTAGCTGTGAAGTGAGCAAAACCAGTCTTTTGGCATTAGCAGAAGGGCTTAATCATAATGACAGCATAAAGCATTTCGATGCTTCTATAAATAACTTCAGTATGGAAGATTTGATATATATAAAGAAGTTCTTGAATAAAGTACATACTTTTATATTTTCTCAGACTTGCTTTAATAATATGAATGGTATAAAGGTTTTGAGTGAAGTACTTTCACAAGGCCAGATAAAACATCTGAATCTTTCTGCAAGCGATATTGATTCAAGAGGCATGACTATTTTAGCAAAAGCTTTAAAAAATTCGCACAATCTTTGTGTTTTAAATTTGTCCAAGAATAATATTGATGGCCGTTGCGCCAGAGAAGTGCAAAATTTGCTGACAGACAATGATTCCATTGAAGTTTTGGATCTTTCAAGAAACAGTATTGGCCACCAAGGTGCTCAAGCATTGGGCTGTGCTCTGAAAACCAATAGAAAACTTCGAACTTTGGCATTTGCCCAGAATAAAATAGGACCAAAGGGTATGAAGCATTTAGCTGCTGGTTTGCTCATCAATTCTACCGTAAAAAGTCTCGACCTTTCACTGAATGAATTAGGCTCAGAGGGTGCTATTTACCTCGCACATGCACTATGCTCAAATAAGTCACTATCAAGTTTGAACGTCAGAGAAAACTCAATCGAATACCGTGGAATGGGAACACTTGTGGAAAGCCTCATATTATCTTGTGGTACAATCAAAGAACTAGACCTGTCATGGAATGAAATGCATCCAGCCAGTGCCGAAGCATTGGCCAATTGGATATTGCAAACTAATGAAATAATTTCATTGAGTATTAGCCATACAGTTTCTTTACACTCCTTGACTTCTTTTGCTAAATTGAGGGCGCACAGCCACTCCATACAGAAGTTGGATATATCTTTCAATAGTAATGTAATTTATTTTGGGGTCATTGAGAACATGGCCAATCTACAGTTTCCCAATATTCAAGAGCTGGATATTTCTGGAAATAATATATCAGATGCCGATATAGCAGCATTAGCAACAGCAATAAAAAGTGAGAAATCATATTTAGTTAAATTAAAACTTAAGCATAATCACATAAAATGCTATGGAGCTCTTTTACTGGCTAATGTGCTTTACCACAATCAAAGCCTCCGACATCTGGAGTTGTCTTGGAATTCTTTACGTTGCGACGGTGCTAAAGCAATAGCTATTAGTCTCAAGGTCAACAAAACTTTAGAAGTTTTAAAACTTGATCACAACGATGTCGCATGTTCTGGCGCCACTGCTATAGGAAATAGTATTAAATTGAATGATACTATTAAAACCATTGACCTTTCTTGGAACAACATTAATTCTGATGGAGCTGTTGCCTTGTTGAAGGGTTTAAACACAAGCCTGCAAATGGTTTCCATCAACCTCGAACATAACTGCATTGGATCCACGGGGCTTAAAGAGATTAACGAACAATTCGAGGAAATATACTGTTTTTCTGGTTTTAACATTTTGAATAAGTCTAAATATTATGAGGTTGATAAAAATCAATATTTGTCAGGCAATAGAAGCTATAGTACCAAAACTTATAGTGAATCAGTGACAGATTCTTTCCAAGACGATTTTATTACTAAGTATTCAGCTAGTACTGAAACCTCTAACGAGTCCATGCTGGATTCTTTCCTAGATAATATCGTTACAAAAGATTCAACTAATGATGGTTTCAATGTTGTTGGAGAAACTTGTTATTTATACGATGGAAAATGTTCTGAATTTGATTGGAAAGATATGGGGTTCAAACTGTTATTCAGCCGAGAAGCTCCGTCTCAGATATTCTGCATTTCAGCAGCGATAGGTGGATATTGTGAGCTACCTGAGCGTACTGATGAATTAGTGAGTGGAATATTTAGAGTGGAAAACTTGAATGATTGTAAGATTCCTGATACAACTATTCAGATGCAGCATTGTGTTTCTGGTGCTCTCACTAGTCTTTCCTTTGTTGTTAGTCACAACACTGAACCTCCTTACAAATTCTGTTACTATGACGGAGGAAGGTTCTACGAGAACTATGGAGAAGTTGATGTCAAGTGCTTCTCTGTGTGGGCTCTTGTTTACAGGCATGGATTGGATGGGTTATTGTCTTTACTCCAAAAAAATTATCTGGCGACACTCTCCCAGGATCGTTGTCCTGAGCAGTCTGAAAACCAATATCTGTACAAGTACTATATTTCCTTCATAAAGAACTGTGCTATATTTCAAAAGTGCTTGAAAATTTATCACAACGATAGCGGAATAGTTAATTGCACTAACGTAACATTTAAATTCCTAGATCAGAGTGAGGAAATACATTTAACTGTAGAAGAAGAAGAAGAGGGCATTCAATTAACTTTCACAGGCAATGCAACAGTTACGAAATCTGAAATAGATGATTATATAGAAGAACGACCGCCCACAGTACAGCTGAATGCTAAGGTAGAAAGAACAAAACCTTCATTTGAGTACCAAATAACACTGGAAGGGACTGACAATATCATTCATTGCAATCAATTTGTGAGGCAATACAGTAAGTTCAAAATTATTGCATACTGGGTTAAGAACACAACTATTCATATCATAGATAACATGATAGTTTAACCATAGCTACAACTGATGCATCTACTCATAGTGGTGTGAGATCACTTGTTAAATGTTATTCCCATTCAGGTAATGACTATGTTTTACCAACTCTAATCAGCTCATGGATGATTATTCATGAATACACACTGTCATTGGTCATCGGCAATAGTGACACACAAGCGTACATAGATGCAGTTTTTTATAGCAACTTTTTCACTTGCACCCCTTTGTATAGTTTTCCATAGCTCTCTGGAACTTGAACTAACCGCATGCACTTCTGCAAAATTAAAAGCCAAATTAGTGTGAAGTCATGCATACAATTGATAAATTGAGTGGCTACCTTTCATTATAATGTTCCTAGTTTTTGCTTTTAATTTGCCCTGATTTAGCTAGTACTTTCTGTAATAATATTATTGAACCAGGTGTATTTGTTACATCTTACCACGCTGTAAGTTATATGCAAATCGAAATTGTTAATTTTGTTATAATGTATTGGTATTGTCCAACTTTTATACAAATGAAATTGACTCCCATTGGAAAACAACCTGTTAAGAAATTTCAACCTAGAAACTTTAAATTAAGTATCGTGACAGATAAAGATTTTAATGTCATTTAAACTTTTTTCAGTGCAAATTTCTAGTAATATTAGAAATTTACACTGAAAAATGTTTTATACTTCATAATCTGACTATAGTACTTTGATAATAAATCGCTAGTATCAGATCTCATATTAGCACATAATCATCCATAGTGAAAGTGTTGGTTGTTTAATTAATAGCAAATTTTTCTCGGATTTACAGCCAATATTGTTAATTATAATGTAGTTATTTAATAATTATTCAGCTGAGAATGACTGAATCAATGAAAGTTATTGTGAAGTTAGCTAGCCATTGATTATTTTGGATTTTTGGTATAATTATAATTTTTATCTCCAAATAGTTTGCAGTCACACCTTCACAACTTTATATTAAAATTTCAACTAACATTTTTAAAGTTGATTAGAACTAATTCCCTCGCTGACCTGCGGGGTGTGAGGGGGTGTGGCTAGCTAAGCTAGGGGCAATTAACTTGACCACTTTCAGTTTAGATATTAGATTGACTATAATTACGAACAAGAGAAAAGAGCAGATCAAAGAGAGATTAGACGTTGAGTGTGATGTGCATAAGATGCGCATTATGAACAGGATGACTTGGAGCAGAGTTCAGTGGTTTGTGATGAATCTCATTACCGTCTCCGGCAATGAGATTCGGGTAAGGGGATGACAGGTGCATTAGAAACTATGGAGAAGAGGGACAGATACAGATAAGCATAAGATTAGAAATAAATGAATTAAGACAGATACATGCAGGTAAACAAATGAAACATGGATATTGTGCATTCAGTTTCAGTTTGTAGATTACTTCCGGGCCGGCCGGGCTTGACATCTCTGGTTGGGCGTGGAGCCCAAACATACTCCGGGGGGAGCAGATGGGAGAGTGGCAGGTGTGTTGAGAGCAGGTTCAGTTGTGTGAGGAGCAGATTCAGCATAGACGGGGTCGTCGTTGGAGTTGGAGAAGGAGTGGGCTTCAGCTTCTTCTTCGTCGGTGATCAGTGGAACCAAGCGTATTACAGGCCTCTTGTACTCCTTGCCTCGGCAGTACAAGGTGGCTACTCGAGTGATGTTGTCCTCGTCAGGGTGCAGCTTCGTTACCAAGGCGAGGGGCCAGGATCGTGAACATAGGGATTCATCTTTGACCAGGACGATGTCTCCAACTCGCAGAGGTCGTCCAGGACGCAGCCATTTGGCTCTGGCTGAGCAGCTTGAAATGTAGGCAGCTAACCAATGTTTCCAGAGGTCGGTTTGAAGTCTCTCGGTGAGATTCCAACGTCGTAGTAGGGAGAGTTTCCCGCTGGGTGGTGTAGGAGCAGGTGTGGCGCGGAGGGGCCGTCCTATCAGGAAATGACCTGGCGTTAGAATGTTGCCCTCCTCCAGGTCTCCGGCCTTAACCGCCACAATGGGCCGTGAGTTCAAGACGCTCTCCACCTCGGTGAGGAGAGTCTCAAGCTCAGGCCATGTGAGCGGGTGGGGCGCGGCGACCTTTCGGAGGCCCACCTTCATCGCCTTGACGGCCGCCTCCCACAGTCCCCCGAAGTGGGGTGCCCTTGGGGGAATGAAGTGCCATTTGATGTCGTATGTTGAACAGTGGTTGATGATGGTGTCTCGGAACTCCCTGAATCCAGTCATCGCCTGGATGGCCCGGATTTCCTCCGCGGCCCCAACAAAGTTGGAGCCATTGTCAGAGTGGATCGTTGCAGGACAGCCGCGTCGTGCTGTAAAGCGGCGGAGGGTAGCCAGGAAGTCCTCGCTGGTCAGTTTCTCGCAGATCTCGAAGTGAACAAATTTGGTGGCCATGCACACAAAGACCGTAACGTAGGCCTTGATGTGTACAGGCTTTCGGGTATAGCCGACGCGTAGCGTAAGAGGGCCCGCGAAGTCGATCCCGACGTGTGCGAACGGAGGGGCAGGTGTGGTTCTCACGGATGGCAGCATGCCCATGGTATGTGAAAGTGGGCGGGCCAGTATCTTTTGGCAGATCACGCAGTGGCGGGATAATTGTTTCAGGTAATTCCGTAGGCCGACGATGAGGTATGTGGTCGAGAGGATGGATGTCAGAGTTGAGGTGCCTGGGTGTCCGTGAGACCGATGGGCAGATGTCAAAAGCAGCTTGGTGATGGGCGAAGATACAGACAGAGGGATGAGTTGAGTGGGAGCACATGGTGAGTTCGGATTGCGCACCCGGCTCTGTGCCAAGATGTACCCGTGTGGTGACATCGTCAGGTGGTAGTGACGCAGAGGGTCGTTGACAGGTGGAGCAGATTGTGAAGACAGGGCATGAAACAGCTTCGGAAAGGATTGGCGTTGTGCCAGGGTGAAGAGGATGGTTTTCGCAGATGAGAGTTCGTCGAGTGTCAGAGGTCCGGCAATCTTTGAGGTGGGATGGCAACAGTTGTTGAAGAACCTGCGGGCATAACACAGAACACGAACGAGACGGGAAAAAGAAGAACAAATATTGGCAAGGTAAGACATAAATGCAGTTTCAGAGGGGGAGAGAGAGGGATCAGGTAGAACAGAGACAGAATTGATTGAGAGGGTAGGTTTAGTTCGGAAAGGAGGTGGCCACGAGCCTGGCGGGAGAGAGAGCCAGCCTGGACCGTGCCACCAGAGTTCGGATTGTAGCAGTTCGAGAGCTCGGACGCCCCGGCTGGCCAAGTCGGCAGGGTTGTCGTTGGTTGCCACATGGCGCCAGCGTTCGGGCGGAACCAGATCCTGAATCGTCACAACACGGTTTGCGACGAAACGGTTGAGTGAAGGAGGCGCCTTGGGCAACCAATACAACACGATCTCACTGTCAGTCCAGGCATGGATGGCAGAGAGAGGCAGATCCAGCAGAGTAGTTGTGTGTCGTAGCAGTTTGGCCAGCAGCAGGGCGCCGCAGAGTTCGGCTTTGGGAACAGTTATGGGCTTCGTGGGTAAGACCCGAGCCTTGGCGATAATCAAGGTGATAGAGATGCTGTTGTCAGGTCCCTCCGACCGTGCGTAGATAGCAGCTCCGTACGCGACGGTGGAGGCATCGCCAAATCCGTGTAACGTCAGTTGATATCCAGGTGCAGAGTTGGAGAACACGTAGCAAGGGATGGGGTGCTGATGGATGCGTGGTAGATCCTCGATCCAGTCAGACCAGCGTCGTTGCAGATCGTCTGGGACCTCTTCGTCCCATGAGAGGCCTCTCTTCCAAGTGTCTTGGAAGAGAATGCGGGCTGAAATGACGACGGGGGCGAAGAGTCCCAAGACGTCGAACACGCCAGCGGTGAGTGCAGCTATGACTCTTTTCGTTACTTTCGCAAAGTCAGATGGCAGGTCGGGAATCGCGACATAGAGAGAGTCGGATGCCGTATCCCAATGGACACCGAGTGCCTTGTGGGAGTCCGGAGAGGGCGAGACGTTGCGGTCTTCCTCGAGCAGTTCATCAGGTATCAGCTGCCGGAGAGCCGGGTCGTTCGTGCACCATTTGCGCAAGTCGAGTCCAGCCTCGGCACAGAAGGTTCTCAGATCCATGAAGAGAGCGTGGGCTTCTTCGGCGTTGCGTGCTCCAGACAGGACGTCGTCCACATAGAAGTTCGAGAGCACGGCATGAGCTGCAGCAGGATGCGAGTCCAGATGGTCCTGTGCATGTCGACGGAGAACCTGAGTGGCCAAGAAGGGAGAGCTCTTGACCCCGAAGGTGAGTCTCCGCATCCGGGCATCACGAATGCTGCCGTCGACTGCTCGATACAGGAACCGGTGCCAGTCCTTCTCTTCCACATTCAGCAGGATGCCGCTGAACATCTTCGAGATGTCCGCGGAGACTGCGGAAGGATGGCAGCGGAACCTGATCAACACATCAGGTAGGGGTGGGTATAGATTTGGGCCAGGTAACAGCTGGTCGTTCAGGGACGATCCGTTGGTGGTCCGTGCGGAGGCGTCAAAGACGGCTCGGAGTTTCGTTGACGTCGAGCTCTCCTTCACCACGGCATGGACAGGCATGTAGTATGACGGTTTCTTCAGATCTTTGTGGGGAACGACCTCAGCGTGGCCCAAAGTGAAGTATTCCTGGATGACTCCACTGAAGTTCTGGAGGCGTCCGCGAGACTTTAGCGAACGTTCATTCGCCAAGAGTCGCGACAGAGCTTGAGGGCGGCTATCTCCCAGCTCGGGTGGAGAAGTCGTCCGGGGAAGGGACACAGAGTACCGTCCGTCTTCCATACGTCGATGAGTCAGGTCAAAGTGGTCGAGAGCCGCCTGCTCCTCCTGGTTGACAGTCGGAGCTTCGGGCACTCGGTCCAGCTCCCAGAGTCGGGCGACATCAGCAGGAGTGTCGCCTGGAGTGGACACAGTGTTAACAGCTGGGCTCGCACCGGCTTCAAGGGGACACGAGAGGCAGAGCCCCAGTTGCGTGGGCAATGCTCCTAGTTCTCCAACCTTGAAGGGGGCGCCGGAGGTCAGCGTCGTCAGCTGGGAGATACCCAAGACCAGATCTACGCGGCCACCAAGCTCCTCGTCAGCTAACTTGAAGTGGCGCAGTTCGGGCAGTTTCTTGATGCTGGCAGCGTCCGCCGGGCGGGCGATCGGCTCCAGAGAGTCTATCAGAGTGAAGGTCAGTTCGGCGAGTTTGAATCCTAGATCAACAGAATATAAGTTGCAAGTCACAATAAATTCGCACATGGTAGTGCCAGATATCCCAGTGACCGGAATAGGGTCGTGCTTCCTGGGCAGATTAAGTGATGTGGCCAGACTCTCCGTCATCATGGGAATGGCCGCGCCGGCGTCCAACAGGGCTCGGGCATGTACAGTTCTGCCTCCTCGGTCGAAGGCGACGATGGCCGAGTATAGGGATGCGGCTTTCCTGTTGGAGGGTGCAGATGCAGATACGGGATGTGCGACCATCATGGAGGTCGGCTGTGGCATGCTGCTAGTGGCGGCGGCCTCACGGTCTCTGTGCAAGAGAGAGTGGTGTCGTCCGTTGCAGTGCCTGCATGAGAAGCGACTCGGACAGGACTTGCACCCGTGTCCTTCAGTGAAGCAGTTTAGGCAGAGTCGGCGTTCTCGTACAACTTGGTTCCTTTTGTCCAAGTCATACCCTGCAAAAGTAGAACATTTGGATAAGGTATGCAACTCGCCACAAACCGGGCAGTGCTGCGCGGTCCTGCGGGGGGGGGAGCAGGTTTGGCGTTGGCAGATCTTCGAGGAGACGACGGTCTCGGCGGCAGATGAGCAGATGAGGGCAGCAGAGGAGCAGATGAAGGCACGGAAGGAGACGGCGAGGATAGCGAGTTGGCACCACGGAGTTCCTTACGCTGTGCGTCGACAAATTTAGACAGATTGGACATGGAAGGAGCAGTATCCGGAGGGCGATGGCGGATCCACTCGCGACGACAGTCAGTAGACATGAAGGACGAGACCATCCTTGCAAGGAATTCGCCGAGGGAATCGCCGACCAAGGCACGGAATTTATTGTACGGCAGAATCAGTTGTTCATACAGTTGATCGAAGTCAGATGCAGATAAGGAGCAGCTGTGGACGGACAGGATCTTTCGAATGATCAACGGCGATAACACGTCAGGAGCGCCGAAGATAGTCTCAAGTCTGTCGAGCATCTCCGCGAGGGGAGTATCGTCCGAAGGCAGGTTGTGTAGGATCTTTAGGCCGTCAGGGTGCTTTATAGCTTTAATGAGAAGACCCTTGACTTCCAGAACCGAATGTCCACGAGCGCGTTGATCAATGGCTTGGGTAAACATTGTCCGAAAGTTGGCCCATTTGAACGGGTTACCGTCAAACGAGGGCAGTTCGATTTTCAGAGCATTGCTATCAGATGAGGAAGTCCACGCAGGCATTGCTGCAGCGGAAACCATTGGAATAGTTGGCGGAGTGTCTTTGCAGGACGTCGCAGTGAGTCTCAACAGCACAGACATCTTCGCAGCTGTGGTGTCGCAGATCTCTTTCAGGTCAGGTAGAGCGTGGAAGACTTCAGCACAGGCGTCAGACACTTCGACGTGGCGTCCGTGTAGCTTGTTGACCAAGGAGCGGAAATATTGAGAGTCAGGTACATATCCATCCAGGTAGGATTCCGCCTCGTTGAGGACAGAAGCAGCTTTGCGACGCAAGGGCAGGGCCTTGATCACGTTGTGGACATCGGCACGCCACTCAACGTGGGTGTCAAGCAGATTGTCGTCGTCATCAGCTTTGGCAGGGGACCGGAGTTCGTCGTAGGTATCATAGAACTCGTCTAGCTGCGATTGCAATGCCGTGTGGGCGTCGATCGCCGTGGACAACTGATTCGCCAGATCATTGAGAGTCGCAGAGTTGATGCGCTCAGGTCCGTCGGAGATGATCTTTGCAATGCGGTGATGAAGTTTGGTGATGGTACCTCGCCGGCTACCTCGCCTCACTTCCAGATCGTGTACAGTCGCCCTAACGTCCTCGGATGCTGGTGCGGCCATGACTAATGCAGATGAAAAGAACAGGGAAAAAAATGACAATACACAGGAATACCTGACAGATGAGAACAGATGTAGCAGAATTTCTAAGTCCGAAGGTGCGAAGTCACCGGAAATCCGGACAGACTTTCACCTTGGAGAATGAGAGCAGATACGGCGACGTGCGCAGAGACAAAGAGAAGTCCCGCAGATTGCGCAGAGTGGGTGGAGAATGGCGAAGATGGCGGCTCCCAGGTAGGCGGAGTTTCGGCTCAGTCGTCAGACTTCCTGACAGCTTCCGGCGGTAGAGAGATGACTTCGTCGCCGGGCTCGAAGGACCATGATTAGAACTAATTCCCTCGCTGACCTGCGGGGTGTGAGGGGGTGTGGCTAGCTAAGCTAGGGGCAATTAACTTGACCACTTTCAGTTTAGATATTAGATTGACTATAATTACGACAAGAGAAAAGAGCAGATCAGAGAGAGATTAGACGTTGAGTGTGATGCGCATAAGATGCACATTATGAACAGGATGACTTGGAGCAGAGTTCAGTGGTTTGTGATGAATCTCATTACCGTCTCCGGCAATGAGATTCGGGTAAGGGGATGACAGGTGCATTAGAAACTATGGAGAAGAGGGACAGATACAGATAAGCATAAGATTAGAAATAAATGAATTAAGACAGATACATGCAGGTAAACAAATGAAACATGGATATTGTGCATTCAGTTTCAGTTTGTAGATTACTTCCGGGCCGGCCGGGCTTGACATCTCTGGTTGGGCGTGGAGCCCAAACAAAAGTAATGGCTCATTATTTGCCGTTGATATTACCTTACCAACTAGAATTGACCGCAACTACTTGCCGTGTTACAATTCCATGCATGGGTTATAAGCTTTTTTTTTTGACTGCTCTATCTTGTAGTTGTAGTCAAACTTAACCCCCTCAAAACTTCTCCCTGAAGTAAATCTAAAATTCATTCACTCTAAAGAATATTATTCTTTTGCTGGTGTATCCAGCTCATACTAATACTAAGCAATAACTACTTGATATTTGGGCAAGCTATGATGTCATTAAGAAAGAGTTCAAATAGGTGTGCAAGTGGCATTAAGAGAACTATCAAGACTGAAGATTTGCATTCAATAAACTTTCAACATGTCTTTGCCATATATGGTTGTATCTTTAATGGTTGTTATATTTTGTTTTGTTGTTAATGCCATTTTATGCTGTTGTTTTTTTTACAATCAGACCATGTACAAGATGTACAAGTGGAAGTTCCGGCAACCTTGACAGATCCAAACCACATTGAGGTAGCCACATAGCCACACTTAGCTACTTTATAATGTTTACTATAATTTACAAGCTGCAGCAAAGCAAGTACAATAAAATTGTAATTACTCACTTATGCTATGTGTATTTGTACAGTAATTTGATATTTTTGGTATTTCTTTCAAACATGAGCAGCTATTTCTCACAAATCATAGAGTAACTCTAGTTGAAGTTGACACATTTCTTTTGTATGTTTTTAGCTATATGTTATTTTTTTTCATGAGCCATTTCAATTCATACCAAAGGGATCATCTATATAATTAGAATTCCAATATAATCATACCCTTTAATACCTGCATTTTTTAAATTCTTCATTGAATTATAATGGAAGGCAAATTACTACTTTTGTGGTATCATTAACCAAATAATCTTTGTCTAATATGAATATGTAATTCATTTTAATTCTTTTTACTTAAATAAAGATGAGAAATTATGTATGTATAAAGTCTATTCTCTACAGAAGTCAATTATAAATCGCTATAGCTAATATCAAAATTGTTTCTCTATAGTATAATTGAGTTTGGTTGTTAACTACAGATATATACAAAAGCTGCTGGAAAGATCAAGCCTGAAATGTTGAAGAAAGACCTCCAGTCAGGAGAACACCTCTGTGCAATAGCTGACAAGATGGGTGATAGCTGGAAAAACATGTCGCACTTGTTGCAATTAACGGACAGTGAAGTAGAAGACATCATTAATGGTGCAAACCAGAATAATCCGAAGAGACAAAGGTTGTAAATAACTTGTTCTTATGAGCAGTAACTGTTTAACTAGCACTATGCTCTATCATTATTTAGGCAGGAGGCTCTTAACATATGGAGAAATAGAGCACCTTCACCAACATATGGAAACCTTCTTGCTATCTTGGTGAAGGCAGAGAGGAAAGATGCACGAGATGGACTTATTGAATTTTGTAAAAAATAACTGGTTTTGGTACACTGTTTTGAGCTTTATCATTTTATGTCACATATAATATGTACACTTTATACACATCATTTACACATTCATGCTCACAGCATATCATATACAGTAGAACATCACTTAGCTACAGTGCATTTCACTTAAACAGTAGAATTTTTTTTAAATTTTAAATTTTGTAGTTGTCCACTTTTTTCATTAGATTGAGATGTATGAAAGATGAAATCCTCAAATTAAGCACACGTGTATGTTAATATATTATAAACATGTTGCCAAAACCACTGCGGTTTTGTGGTTACTTTTGTGGGTGGGCCAGTAAAGTTTAAATGTACCAATTTTGAATATTAACATTGTTCAGCAAAATTCAAAAATTCTAGAACAGTTTATAGCCGGAAAATCCTAATTTTAAAACGCGGTGTCTTGAGATTATGTCATAACTTAGATGAATATTTATATTTTCATCTGTATGAATATTATTATTTGCCAAGATTGAAAATTGAGGGAAATATAACCAATTTTTCTGCCCAGTTTGGCCACAAATAGGCAATTTTCATCAAGCGATGACGTTTTGACAGGAACTATTATACAATGACGATGTAAACGTGACATCACAACTTTCAGCATGCGCAGACAGGTCAGGAACAGCTGTTAGATTAGAGTTACAGTGTACACACGCGCTAGTGAGCGGGATGGAGGAGCTAGCTACGTTTCTTTCAGAAGTGATAGGGATTCTTTTCGGGGCCTTCTACCACCTGTAAACATTCCATCATTGCTACTTTTGAACAGAATAGGAGCCACCAATTCTTCAATTAGTGCCAAACGAAACTCTGTGTTAGATCGGATACCTTTGTCTGGATGGTTGGTACGAAATACGATAGATGCATTCAGAATAGCCATATCAATGAGCCGCCAAAATAGCTTCTTCCACCACTTTACTGTTTTTCTAACCGTTAGAGAGTGGTAAGAGAGTTGTTGGTCAGCTTGGTCAACTGCATTCATAAACTGGTTGCATTCCACAATTGCAGAAGGGCATGGGATAGGCTCAAGATCCCGTCCTCCCTTTGGCCTCTTATTTACAATCTCTATCGATGCACTATGAATAGTAGACAAGAAGGTTACATTATGCCATAAGCCAGCTGTAAATTGACCATCTGTAGCAAATTGATACTGGGGTCGGACCAGTTTGTTCTTTTTTCGTAATTTCCAAGGGAAATGTTTTCGGTTTGGGCGTACAGTACCACACGCATATGCCCCCCTATCTAACAATGACTGGTAAAGCAAAGGGCTAGTATAAAAGTTATCAGTGAACAGCTTGTGGCCTTTATCCAAATATTGGTCCATAAGCCTCATAACAACCAGTGTTTCATCCAGACATTCTTGCAAGGGGGGGCAAAATAGAGTTTTGAAAATGTAAGGGGGGGCGGGCGGCACTGGTCACCATGGGAGTGAAATAGAATTATTGGAAGGCCTATGTCCTACATTAAAAAAACATAATCTTATCTAATGAGGTCTGCATATGTCAGATCCTGACAAGTTAATTCAGCTACTCATTTTCACCTCCACCGTCTAGCAATTTTCAGTCAACTGTGACATTCACTATTTAGATGCTTTTCACACACTATTCAACTCTGACTCTCACCTCCCCTTAGGTTTATCACACGTTGATTCACACTTACGGTTGCTGGCTGGCTATAAAAAGGCCAGCCCTCAGCTCACCGTAGCAGTTGTTGAGTTTTGATCTATACAGATTCTACAACTTCCAGAACCAGAACTCTAAGCACTCGTAGTCCCTGACAGCTTAAGATAGTCTCAAATGGATATTCGCTCTTTCTTCTGTGGTGCAAGCTCTTCAAAGTCACCTGGCCACTCAAGTAGCAGTGACACAGAAGATAAAATTGACAGCAATCAATCTGATACTGAGTTTTTGGAGCCAAGTCCTGCCAAGAAAAGATTAATTGTCCATGAGAAGCATGCAAAGGAAAGATTAACTACACATGAGAAAAGCAAGAAAATCACTGCAAGCAGTCGAAAATACAACAAAAAATGGGAAGAGAGCTTCAATTGGCTGATGTTTGATAAAAATTTCCAAGGAGCTTTTTGTAAGGTTTGCAGGAAGAGAGGAATTTCTCTTCAAAGAACAGGAGGAACATGGATCTCAAAACCTTTCACGAACTGGAAGAAGGCAATAGAGAAGATGAAAATTCATGCAAAGAGTGATATTCACCTCCTATCATGTGAAGCAGAGATGGCTGCAGCTACAGCACTACAAGAAGGGTCAGTCATTCAGCAACTCCAACAAATTAATGATGAGGAAAAGTTGAAGAACAGAATGGCCATTAAAGCTCTAATTCGTTGCACCCATTTTCTAGCTCGTCGCCACATTCCCCACACAACAAATTTTGATGAACTTATTGATCTAATCGTAAGTTGTGGTGCAGAAGATTTAAAGGGGTTCCTTGAAAGAGCTAGATTAAATGCAACCTACACATCTAAAGTTGCTGTTGTTGAATTTGTTGAGGCAGTTGGCTTATGGGCTGAAGAATGTTTACTGAAACGGCTTCGCCAAGCTTCCCATTTCAGCATAATGGCAGATGAGTGCACTGATGTGACGACCACAGAAGAGCTTTCAATTTTCTTCCGCTGGGTGAACATGGACGGTCAACCTGTTGAGCACTTCTTGGATATAGTTCCATTGAAAGCTACTGATGCAAAGACTATTTATTCTGCCCTTGTTGAATTCATGAAAGATAAAAACATACAGATTAGCAAGCTGGTGGGTATGGGATTCGATGGAGCAGCTACTTTCTCTGGGAAACACAATGGTGTGCAGAGTCTCCTGAAGAAAATTTCACCTCATGCACTTTTCGTACACTGCCATTGCCATTTGCTACAGCTAGCATGCGTTCAAGCAGCTAGTGCTACCAGTGGGATAAAACATGTGTACATCACACTCACCACCCTCTGGAAATTTTTCCACTATTCTCCTAAGCGAGCTGAGAGTCTCAAAGCAGTACAGCAGGTGCTTGACTTACCTGAGCTGAAAGTTGTGAAACCATCAGATACTCGCTGGCTGTCCCATGAACGCTGTGTGAAGGCAGTCAAAGCTAGCTACAGTGCAATTGTGACTGCTCTAAACAATATCTATGAGCAGACACATGCACCTGAAGCTCTAGGTATCAGTAAAGCCTTATGTAGGCCCTCAACTTTAGTGGCCATATACCTCCTTGATTATGTTCTGCCACAAGTGGCGAAGTTGAGCAGAGCTCTCCAGACTGAGAGAATAGACTTGACAGCTATCACCCCTCTTGTTGATGCCACTCTCAATACACTTGATGATGCCATGTTACCTGCTGCTAACTGGGTATTAGAACTGATGGATGCAAAGAATGAGATCGAAGAAGTCACTGACATCACGTTAACCACGGAAAGCATTGCTACATTCCAAGGACAAGTGGCTGAACCGTTTATCAGGATGCTGAAGGCAAACATATCCAGCAGATTTATTTCACAAGATATTGTCTCCTCATTTGGCATCTTTGATCCGAAGAAAGTGCCAGCTGCTGACTCTTCTGACTTCCATACATATGGTGAGGACTTAATAGATGTACTATTAGCTCACTATGGTGCAGAGCTGCCTGCTAAGACTGCTGGTGGAGATGAATACACCAAAGAAGCTCTTATTTCCCGCGAAACCCGAGAGGAGTGGAAAACATTTCGAAGCTACTTATCGAAGAAGCCGAAAGGTAACCTGCACTTGCAGTTGAAAGAGCTCACCACAAGTGATATGCTTAGTGAAATTTTCCAAACATTAGCACCCTGGCAAACATATGTCTATCTATTCCTGTCAGCACTGCTTCAGTGGAAAGGAGCTTCTCCAAAATGAAACTAATTAAAACATGAATTCGAAATCGAATTGGGCAATCACAATTATCCTATTTGATGAAAATAGCCATGGAGACACCCGAGACGCTCTCATCTACAGAATTAAATGACATTATTACAGTATGGAACAAAAAACCTAGACGAATTGCTGTGTGAATATTGTTTATTATTAATTTGGTTTACATTTTTCTCTTAATAAATATCGGTTCTTTCAAAAGGGTGGGGGGCACTTAGAATCCAAGGGGGGGCATTTAGAACCCAAGGGGGGGCAAATGCCCCCTTTCGCCCCCCCCTAAATGAAACCCTGAGTTGTCAACAGTATGGGTACCACCAGAATTACCAACATAAATCTCAAACTTGAGAACATAACCAGAGCTGGATTCTGCATTCACAGAAGCTTTTATACCCCATTTCATAGGCTTTTTAGGAATGTACTGTAAGAAATGAATACGGCATCTGGTGCCAATCATCATTTCGTCTATCGCAAGTTCCCGCCTAGGTCTGTAGTATTTTTCAAAAGTTTCTGATAACTTGATGATCATGGGTCTAACTTTGTACAAAGGATCATAGCCATCTTCCCCCCTTTTTTTCTGTTTAGTCAAATCAACCATGTGGAGATACTTTGAAATTTTGAAATATTTGCTTGGTGTCATTACAGTAGAGAACCAAGATATTCTAAACATAGGTTTAGTAGACCAATAATCATGCACTCAAGGCAGTCTGATCATACCCATTGCGACATTGAGCCCAATAAATGCAAGCAGGTCATTCAGACTGAAATCGAAAAAGTCCCCTTGTTGCACCGAATACAATTTGGTTTGTTCCACAATTAGTTCTAAGACACTGACCGTAACAAATAGCTTGAACATCTGAAGTGGGGTGGTCTCCCTCTTTGTACGATCTGTGGGGCCAATAGGCAGAGTAAATGGAGGCAAATCACGTGGTGGTAAACCACTAGTTGACAAACTAACAGGAGTTGCTTCCCAATCAAATTCTGAGCTATAAAATTACAAGTACACAAGTCACAGTATATTACACATTGAATTCACTAGCACTCACTCATGATCAGAGTCAGTATCATATCCTCCACTGCCTTGATTTGTTCTCCTTCCATGACCCCTTTCAATACCGCACCCCCTCCCTCCTCTACTGTCATGCCCCCTCCCTCTGCCACGACCACGTCCTCTCAAAGCTATAGGCTGGTCACTATCTGAGTCTGGTTCCTGTCCAGATGAGACCACCACAGATTCCTCAGATTCAGATACTTCAGACACATCAGAGCAATCTGAGATTCAAAATTCAAATTTGAACAATTGTATACGGTGACTTAGGTTGCTAAAGCTAACAATTCTAGCTAGCTAGCTAAAGCTACTACAACTGGCTAACTGTATACTGTCACAAATCACTTACCTAAGTCTGGATCAAGTAAGAGAAGTGAATCCCTCTCAGCAGGCATAGAGCAACTGGCTGTCTGTAGGCTGTAAGCCCCTTGAAGTAGATTCTGGACCCTATCTTCCTCTGCATCTTCATTCATCCCACTCTCCTGTTCTTTATCATCACTTTCTACTTCCATTTCATCCAGTTCATTCTCCAGTTCACTGACAGAAAGTCTTTCTCCTGTGCAATACCTGACTAAACTATCTAAACCTATCCTAGAGCTAGAAGCCATCGTAGTCAGAACTTCAATCGGTTATTGCTACTTCACTGTTCAAGCTAGAAGCTCCAAATAAAGTGCACTGTAATATAGAGCTCATTAGCTAGCTGATGACATCAAGAGAGTCATGGCAACCCTGTCCACTTCCTGGTTACAATTTAAAATTTTTTTAATTATAACATGGGTCAATCTGACAGAGGCAGTCAACTGATGCTGAGCTGCAGCCTTACAGCCTCCATTCTTTTCTTCTCCACAGCCTGTTGCCTCTTCTCCGTTCTATTGATACGGAAGACATCTTTCTCCCTGAAGTATCGAATAGAGCGGGAATCTAACTGTATCTTCATACGTTCAGCAATGGAGACAAATGACATTGCCCCCCTGTTGAACTGAAGTACAGCAAGGTTCAAAGCAACTTGGACTGACAGATAGGAGCAGAATGTAGTCTTGGGGCATTTATCCCACATGATGTTGTTGAAACTTTCGTTTTGATTCTGTGTCGCCCATAGAACACATCTTGCCAATAACTTCCGACTACAAAGTCGTTAGAATATTGACTTGACATGCTTTGCCAGCCTCACAGGAATGAGACGCTTAGAGTCATTATCACTCAAGTGAGGTGGCGGAGCAACCTTCATGGCCTTGGCTCTTTGAAATTTACACCAAGAACCTGGACCTTCAGGACAGCAATGGTGCTGTGGATCAGCATCTGTGGAGATTGAGTGGTAGAACACTGCCCAGCAGGCACTTATCATTCCCTCCAAATCTCCTGCATACTCACGTATGGCGTTGCCATAGTATTTCTGCAGGAGGTTTTTTTTTTTGGTTTTGTTTTTTCCTTCTTCGAAATGCTATTTTTGCCACCAATTCGTATTTTTCTCACTTCCTGCTTTGTTACGGCAGGAATAGCTTTCACGGCAGGGCGTCTCTTAGTGTCTTTTCGAGCCTGTACGGCCTTTTTACTACAATTTCTATGATCTCTATTGGAGGGTTCTTACTAAGAGTTATGAAAGCATATCCTACCCTTTTCTGCACATGTCCCACACACTCATATTTTGTTATACAAACACCTGAACCATACGGCTCGGCAATTTGTACTGCCGTAATGGCCTTAGAATCACCATCACTGACCACATTTACATACCGTAAATTCAGGCGCTCCACAGAGCGTTTCCACAACTCCAAAGCAGTCTCAAGTTCAAGTTCCATGAGCGCAGATGTGCCCCTATGGTTTAGAGTGCAATGATCTTCATGGTCTGCGTACCACGTCTGGAATTCCAGCGATTTCCTGGCTTGAACTTCATCAATGCCCAAGGAATTCATCTTCTGTGAACAGTGTCGGCAGTATTTGCTCAATACTACCTGATCCAGAACATGACCCGTGTCCCACGACGTCACCACACCCACACCATACTTGGCAGTGTAACCTCGTTTAGACCAAGTTCCATCAAACATTACAGTAACATCTAATGGGGGCTCGGTCCAATCGTTAGATGGGACGTCACTGTCGACACCCACCCCGTTAGAGTTAGCCTGATCATCATGACTGCAACTTGCTTCAGAATCTGACTCAGAGGATTCCTCCTGAATCACTTGACTGATCGGCATCATCATTTTCACTTGACTCTGCATCATCATTTTGATCTGACCCTGCATTGTCATCATTCGACTCTGCCGTGTCATTCCTAGACTCGTCACCGCCATTCTCATTAGACTCGTTCCCGATATTATTTTCAGAATCAATACGAGGGGGAACAAACAGAGTCCCATCAGCAGACATAACTCACAATCTATCAGCACAAGAAAGTTGATGTGAGCAAAGCTCAACCTTGCTTGCCTCAAAGAGATCAGCATTGTACTCTGCATAACTGGAATGCGACAAACCACCTGGAAGATCCATACCCACACAGAAAGTATTCTGACACATCTGACCCCTCCCTATCTCATTGACAATACCGCTCGAGAATTCACAGAGAGATGGTCTCTATTATAAGGGTCAGTTACATGTGGAACCACCCACACTCGCAACCAAGCGTTACTCTAGAAACCAGCCCCCTTCTACCACTACTGTTTTCTGAAACTGTCAAGGGATACTTTGGGCAGTGGTGAATCTGCACTACAGAATCCCTCAATTGGCCAAAGGAACAAATATAATTTGTTGCTTGACTTGAACCAGCTTCAGAACTATTGTTTGTCAATGGACTCCAGGATTTAGTATTGCTTGGGCGCAATAGCGAACTAGAGCTCCCAGCAGTAAACCCTATAGACCTAGGTGGTGAGCTTGACAATTTAGTCTTACTTACCGAGGGATGAATAGCCTCTGAATCCGTCCTTCTTCATTTAGTAGGTGACTGTTGTTGCCACTGAGTGCCAACAAATGCTCTGCATCTCTTCTTACCCGACTTACGAGGCATGGCAATGAGAATAGAAGAGAGAGAAAAGCTGCTTACTGCGTTGTGACAAGTGGTTGGTCTCACCCCTTTCCAGAATTTCATGAAATATATTAATATTTACTACTTACGGCATTCTGTGATTTTGTTGTTTGTATCTTTTATTTGGTGAAAGTTCACTTCAGTTAATTGTGGTCCTTCAATTGCAATACTCATTAGTCTTCCAAGATTGATGTCACTAATTCTAGACCTGAGACGACTTTAATCAACTTCATTTGAATAAACGAGCGTTCTGCAGTGGCTGTTCCAACTGGTAGAACAATGATGATGTTAAGAAGTAAAAAAAATTGTAGGTCAAAGTTTGGTATATGCACCTGAACATCCATCTTGCACTCAACTGCACTTGGCCAAACAAATATTTTGCTACGTGTGCCCCCCCTCCCCCCCCATATCCTGTATGAAACCCTGCAGTTAGCTGTAGCAAGTTCTTGGCATCTGCCGTTGCTTCTGGGTATTGGTCAGCTCAGGTCTTTGGTCACTAAAACACTGAATGCAGTAATAAGTTCCGGGACCACACCCCCTGACAACGAACCAGTACCGGAACAAAGCTGACTAACAGCCATACTTTCTGACTATGAATACCGTCAGTAAACCACTGCTTATTTTATTCCATCCCAATATATTTGACTTGGTTTCAAGCTCATAGTGACTTGTTTCAATACCAGCCAGATTTTCTGTCAAGAGAGAGTCTTCTAGCACAGCACTATCAGAATTTGAAGCCAAACTCACAACTGCTATCACAACCTCGATAAATAACAGTCTTTGAAACTTTTCCTGATGTGTGCCGAGTTAACTTATGACTACCATAGGAGTGGATATTCTGAAATAGTCCACGCCTTACCCAGATTAATTCGATTCTTTCTGAGAGGGGTTAGGAATATTACGTTCCCTTCAGTTGCTGGGTTTTCAGTATCCATGATGTCGTTTCGTAGGCAGTACAGCCTTGAACTTTTTTGATGGAAATAATTACCACCGATGAGCCATTTTGAATAGGAAACGGTTTCAATGATTTGTGAAGTTTGAAGTCTTGATCTTGAAGTAGGAGTGGTTTAGTTACACATGGGTGGTTAAGGGTTCTCTGGACGTTGACATCTTTGAATTTTAGTGGTGTGGTTCTGGTGCACAGTCCGCCCTCTTTTGGTAAAGGGTCTCTCTTAGGCTTGGTGCGTATTTTCTTTTCGCAAATGGCTACTTTACATCACGATGAAGAAGAGGCCAGGTGATGTAGCACTTTTAATCCCAGTGAAATATTTGTTCTTACACTTTTACAGACCTTCTTATGAGCCACTGATCTGGTCTTTGCTGACGTCCACAAACAAAATGTGTTTCTGCTCCTTATGCAGTTTGTAATTGAAAAAAAATCCAGCTTTCAACGTCACATCTCCACTTGGTGATTGGGTACAAGGATAGACTTGAAAACCTCCGGTTTCATCTGTGAAGCTGTTGCTACTGAGTATACTTGTTGGCTTTCCATTCTCTCCCTCAGCCTCTATAGTTTGACCTCCTTAACTACTGTACTTTCTCCTTCTGTAAGAAGACCACTTAAAATATCTAGTACTATTTCGTCTATTTTGATGCTATTGCTTTTCATATTGTACGTATTTAGAAAAGCTCGGATGATTGCAAGCTGAATCCCAGGATTTGCATAATTTGAAAATATTGTTGATACCAAGAGGCAGGGTCCTCATTGACTCTGTACTTGGTAGTACTCGCTAACCATGCGAATAGAATTGCATTTCTTTAGCTGTTTGCCCTACTTTATCAGTGAAGGCGAGAATTCCACTGCCGGATGCTGTAGGTGTCGTCAATACAAAGTATCAAGAAAATCCATAGGTTACGATTCTATTGAGGGCCATGCCATTGAGGACAATGTTGAACTTGAAGCCCGCAAGAAGATTCCCAAATTTTCCAAGGTTTGAAAGCGCTTTCCACAATTAGTAGCCTGGAAAACCTTTATATAGAAAACTGCACCTACTCAGGACGCCAGAGCTAATTACTCCTGTCTAACCTGGCCAAAGGCACTTATCCAAGGCAAAACAAATTTTAAAAAATGGAGGCGTCTTTGGTGAAGTTGGCTTTGTTATTCGTAGTACGGCCTTTCGTTTCACAATCTGAGGGCGATGTGAGTCTAGCTGATAGCTATACCACTACTTTTATGAATGTGGGTAGGTTAGAGATCTATTTCAACGACAGATGGGGCAGTTTTTGTGGGCTGTCTGTAGGAGGAGCCCAAGCAGCGGGTTTGGCGATTTCTTGATTTATGATTCCTGGTACATCACTTCAAAAAAAGTACCCTTAGCTGAACCTGATACACCCCATTACGATTTCAAGTACTTTTTGTGGTTATAGCGGCAAGGATGATGTGAATCATGTGTTGAGATGTGGCTATAGCACAGATGTGCCTTCTTCTTGCAAATCATACGACTGACATTGTGCTTTGTTGTACAAAGTATTCAATTTGGAAGTACCCATATGAAATGGATGCTGTGGAGTACTGATAATTTCTCTCATTTTTATTGCTATCGCATCATTATTTGTGTACATCAAAGTCAAGAGAAAGGGATATATTTCAATCCAAAATTAAAAGGTCATTTTTCAATTTCTGCTGTATTCAGTACGTACAGATATGTGAAACCGTATGGGGCGCCGTTTGTGTCAAAACCCAAATTATGACGCTAGCTACCAATGGAGGGCTACATTTACGTCTGGCATATTTAAGAAGCTACATATAGCTAGGGCGACATTTAGGTTCAAAGGCGGCTCAGGGGGGCTACATATAGCTCCGGAGGCGGCATTTAGCTCAGGAGGCTATATTTAGTCCAGGAGAGGGATGATGGAAAAGTGACAAGAGTTTCAAGTTGGTCTTGTAGTATTTTCAGTTTCAGTGGGTATCACTAGTGTGAGTGGCTAAAATATATATATATATATACTTAATTAATCAAATAGCAGAAAATATTGATTACCTTCATGTCTTTAAGTTTTAGATATTCCATTGGTATAGCACAGTGAGAACGAAATGATGATACAGATTTCTTTACAACTTTACATTCACATGTAAAGTTCGTGTAGCTGTGCATGCTACACGAACACTTAGGCACACATTTTTTGGAGAGCTGGCATGCTTGTAGTTGATGAAAGAAGCGCACCTCCAGCAGCAGGGACTTCCCAACACCAGACAAAAAAAGTTAAGCACTGGAACTATAGAATGTGCGTGACAAATCTGAACCGGGTGTTGTAAGAGACACAAGCTTCCCTCTAGTTTTCTTGTACTAAAGATGGTAAGTGAGGAGATGGCAGTGCTTAGCAGATTAACTTTTTAGCCCTTCATCATCATACCACCCCTCCAATTAGCCATCGAACTCGGCTAGGCTATACGTCGCACCCTATTGTTCTCTGCCTCGACGAGTTAAGCCTGAAGGGCCTTGAGTTCAGTCTTCCACATCCTTGCTGGATGGTGAATTCTACTTAGAGTTACTTCTTCCCTCAGAGGACTTGACTTGCCCTTTGAGGTAGAGGTGAGAGCACCTCCTTGAGCTTCTCCGTAGTAACCTTCAGCTGCTCCTTCACAACACTCGCTTGTCATCAGGGTTCGGCCTTCATCTTGTTCAGGACCTTGAGAAATATAGATTAGAAGTTCATCATAAAAATACTATTACCTTCTTGTCAGCCTAAAACTTCTCCCCCCTCGCTTGGTCATGTGCTAATGCAACTCGAGGTGCAACACATCGACGCCACTGTACATGCTTGTAGGCACAGATTGCATGGTGACCCTCCCACTGCTGAGCACGCTTAGTTGATTCTTTGTCGAGAGTTTGCTTCAAGCAGTGCTTTGACTTGATGGTACGGTCCAGCACTTGCTCAGTCTCCCACGGAAACGAGACCACGATGCCGTAAATCCACATTTGGATCAGGTACCATTGCAAGTCACTGTTGCATCAAGAACCTCATCTATTCTGACACCATGGGGGGTGTGGTGATGCACACAGGCTGCTGGCGAGCGAATAATTTCTTTGCTGCAAGCCCACGATACTATGGCATTACACTATATTCTCAGCGGTTTACCGGAGTGTTTGGAGTTTCCCATTGAAGCTACTGGTGAGGTGAGTGTCGCTTTGCTTCTCTTATGAAGACAATAACTTCTACAGTTTCATTGCACGAGTAGCAATCGACTTGCATGAGGAACACATTGGCGTATTCATATCGATTCTACGCCAAATAAGTTGTTCTTTTATTCTCGGTAAAAGCTAGCTAGTGTATAGTAAGGCTGAGGGTTGTGCTTTTTTTTATTGCGTTCAACTACCCCGCTACGAAGTGTTGCTAAATATGGCCAAGGAACTTTGTAGCACGCTCTGGTTCTTCAGTAGATCAGTGTACACGTAAGCCCTAATGCAAAACTAAAAGCCACACACTCCTACGCAATTTAAAATGAAGACCTAGATACAATGTATTTCCCGAACTCGTTAGTAGACTGCTACGCTCGCTTCACTACTTTATTGGAGTAATATATAGTGGGTGTGTCACTGATTCTATTTTTATATGAATATAGTTATTGATGAGATGAGATATTGTATGTATGTGTGTGTATTATTGTTGTTGTGTATATTATTGTTGTTGTGTATTTCTGTAGTGGTGTAGAAGCCAAACAGCCGAACTCTGCCATCCGTAAGTGTATTCGTGTCCAACTTATCAAGAACGGAAAGAAGATTACTGCCTTTGTTCCCAATGACGGTTGCTTGAACTTCATTGAAGAGAACGATGAGGTGTTGATTGCCGGATTTGGACGAAAGGGCCACGCTGTGGGAGATATTCCTGGTAAGGGATAATATAGAGCATATTAGAAGGAGGGGATTTATTTTATATTTTTTTCTTTGCATAAGTAGCTATTTTTGAAGCCTAATTAGATTGACTTTTTGTGGGACTCGTATTTTTCTAAGCTGGGTTGGGTTTGTTGTCTCAAGTGATGATATTTACCTACCTGACATTTACTGTGGAGGTATAACTGATTTAATGAGTCTGATGAGGCACTTCTGGGAGGGGGTGGAGCTGGACTAGTTTGGAGAGGGGTGGAGCTGGACATGTGCGGGGAAGGAGAGCTTAGGGTGTGGTTTATGTTGCCTTCTAGTTGTAGATATCATTGCAACTGACAGTGATAGGTGTATGATGAATGGATGGGTTATGTCTACATCTGTTAAAATATTACTAACTTTCTGGCCATGTGATAGCTTAATTTTGTGAAGTCTATTCACAAATATGTCAGTGCATAGATTTTTTATTAGACCTCATGCACTTAGGAAAATTGCTGACGTGTAAACACTTACATAGGCTTTGTTGTTTTTGTTAGTTGCTTGTTGTTTTTTGTTTGGGTTTATGTTTGTTTTGTTATTCCCCATAAAATTTCAGAATTTGTTATACTTAGTGAATGTATCCGGTTTGGGTATTCTATAAATCGTGGTACTTACTGCATTGAAAGTTGTGATGGTAACTAGTGCTCTCTCTCTCCCTTCTCTTTATTTAATGTCCCAGAGCGAGTAAGAATTGAAAGGAGGCATTTGCAATTTTGCGAACGTCTCCTTTCGAACCTTGACATTGACAGTTAATGATGCAATGGTTGGCTGCACATCTCAAATGATGATCTTTACTTACCTGATACTTTCTATGTAACTGATTTAATGAGTCTGATGAGATGAGTTGTGTATTGCACATTTAGCATTCATTATGTTAGTTTCTGAGTCCAACTTATAATGTTCTATGAAGTAACCGCTCTCTGTGTCTGTGGTGTGTGTGTAGGTGTCAGATTCAAGGTGGTGAAAGTAGCCAATGTGTCATTGTGGGCTCTCTACTCTGGCAAGAAGGAACGACCTCGATCATAACTTGCTCTTGGATGTTTTGTGGCTGTGTCATTAATGCTTGTTTCAATGCGATATCTTTTCTCTATTATTAAAATGTTAAACAAAAAAAAATTAATTAGTCCATGTTGTAAATAAATTAAGTACGGGTAGTAACTTAGTAGTTACAGTTTCTGAAGGAGGGAGTGTCACAACTTGTGGGTATGGTTAGCTAGCATTGAAAAAGCAAATTATCTAGTCTAAAGATTTAATCATAAGAAAGAGCATTGCCGTAGCAGATAGTGAGTTTGGAGACATGGCCATGCTAAATTTGTTCTGGAGCAAGTGGTGACCACCTCCTTGATATCTGAATTTCTACCACAATTGCTAAACCTAGCGTTGAAAGGGTGGCTGCCTGGGCCAATTATGCTCCATTTTTCACCTTTTATGCTCTGCTCTAATGCTAGTCAAATTTACCTGTTATGCCCAATCAAATACTCCAAGTCGATTGCCTTGGTAAGGGTAGATGGATCAGGCTGGAGACAGGGGAACCTCGTTCAACTGACTATCTCCTGCAGCGTCTCTCGATAGCGGTTCAGCGAGGGAACTCCGTATCAGTATACGGATGCATCACAACTTGACTTCATTTTATTTCTTTATTATTATTTTAATTTATTTTATTTAAAAGTTTTATTATAATAAGTTACAATTATTAATTATCATCATCATCATTATAACTATTATTATTATTATTATTATTATTATTAGCTATTATTATTATTATTATAATATAAATACTCCAATAACAATAGAAATAATTATTAATTAGAGTCATAATCATAGTGAACTTGGACGTTCAAAGAAAATGTACTATGAATCATGAGTATATTGTTTGGTAGACACTACCTAGCTTTTACATGTGTCAGCCTCTATATACCGATGCAAGCTTAGACAACTATTTAATTCTTTGCATTTTCAAATAAAAAAATCCTCAAAAACTACCTATTATGTTGACATTATGCTCGATGCTTTGGCACACCTATGCCGGCATAATCAATTTGTGGTTGAGGAGGCGGTAATAGGTATTAGACCGCCCCAATATAATTTGTGCGGCAGAACAAAATTGGTATGGTCATGTCTGCATTGCGCACGGGCACAGCGCGCGGTTGTGGCGAACAGCAAGGGGTTGGGGGCGGACGTCGAACGTTATGTGGGCGAAAAAAAAGTGATATCCATAATGGCGCTGCCAACTTCGTACTGTTTCGGTGACCTCCTACCTAGTGTGGATGAGAAATTATGGACGGCTAACCTACTCTTACTCTGCTTAACTCTGCTAAAATGGAAATTAATTCCCAAGTACGTTTATGATATTATTTTCTCTTTGCATAGTATGTGGGTGGATCCCAAAGCCCTAGGGAGGTTTTTAGTGTTTAATATCCTACAAGAGCTACAAAGGGGAAAACTTAGAAACGATTTGAAGTCAGCTTTGATAGAATATAGTGAGAAACCAATCTGGAAAAATATGAAAGAACAGAGCTTAGATAATGGCAATGTTGGTAAAAAGTCATCTTTAATACTTACTCCTGAACAGTTTTTCAGCTTTTCTCTTACAAGTGAGCATATTGAGGTTCTTTTAAATGGATTGGTAGATGTATATGCATCCAATAAGTGGAAAGAGATTGGAAATGGACTGGGATTGCCTCGTGTCTGCATTGAAACGTGTCGGGAAGGAGATATGCAGTCAAAATTACAAAATGTCTTCTCGTTGTGGGTTTCCCAAAAGTATCATAGTTGCCGCCGTCTCACTCTGATAAATTTGAAAGAAGTCTTATGCAGTGATTCTGTACAATTAAATGCTGTTGCGGAATCCATACATATGATATTTAAAGAAATGCTTGAGCCAGGCTTGCTAGAGCTTCTGTCAGAATCCAGTAGCTCACTAGTTGTTGAAGGTAGACCCACTCTATTGGAATGCAGGCATAATTCTGATCTTAAGGTCTTATCTTATCAGTGGTTCAAAGATGGTATACCCTTGTGCGACAATGATTTTTACTTGGGCACAGTCTGCCCCTTTCTGGTCATTCTCAAAGCTGATCATGTTGCCAGTGGTTTCTACTGCTGTAGAGTGCTAGAAAGTGACAAAGAGTGGTACAGCAAGCCACTGAAGGTGAACGTTATTGCTTCACCAATCAAGAACCACTTGTTGAAGTTTTATTCCCAACGAGGCAATGGCATTGTGACTAGAATAGGGCCTTTGAAAACTTTTTTGAAGTATACCGATCTCACATTATTGAATACAAAAAGTGACATTGAGCATAAGAAGAGTAAAAGCATAGCTACCTACCAAGAACTTTTTACTCACTACAAACCCGGAATGACGTTAGTGTTAGTAGGGAGAGTAGGTAGTGGTAAAAGTTGCTTGGCAAACAAAGTAGTGTACGACTGGGCTGTCAAGGACTGCACATTGAAACATGCCAAGTTTGTTTTCCTGGTGTCACTGAAGGATTTCCCCGAGGAATGCAACCTCTCTATGGTTCTTCGTCATATCTATAAAAATGAGCATGAATTAGAACTAGTTCTAAAAATCATAGAAGCTAGTCAAGGTAATGAAGTTTGCTTTATACTAGACGGTTTGGAAAAGTACCTCCCAGAAACAAGCAAGAAATCACAAATTTATGATTTAATAAGAAAGGAGTACCTCCCAAAATCGATGGTAATTGTAACTTCCAGATCAGCAACTGATGTAAGGAAATTGTGCCCACAAGATAATGTAGTTGAAGTAGCAGGGTTTTCCCATCAAAAAATTTTGGAATTTGTGAAAAATTATCCATTTAACTGCGACTCTTTAAGAGGAGGTAAAAGTAGTTCAGAAGTTTGCTCATATTTAACAAAATATTCCAATGTTTTAAGTTTGTGTAACTTACCATTGCATTTAGCTATCATTTGCCAACTGTACCAGCAAAAGAATTTCTTTCCATTAACGGAAACAGCTTTATTATCAAATTTCACACGCCAGCTTTTGTCACAGGTGTATTTTCATGACTGGACATTGAAGAAACTTCCCGATAACATGAAGCAAGATTTTAAAGATATTTGTTCCCTGGCATTCTCCTGTTCTTTTCCTTCTGCTGACGACTCCAGAAAATTTACACGGATGAACGCTATGGCTTTAAAAACGGGTCTGGTTGAAGACGTGTCTGGTTTCACTGCATCCAATGCACCAGAATTTAGGGTCGTCCATGCAAGCATCCAGGATTTCTTAGCGGCTCTGCATATTGCTGGTCTTTCAATTAGTCGGCAAGTGACATTGATGATGAGATATCTTAATGTGTTGCATGTTTGGAAGTATTATTTTGGCATTGTAGCATTCGATGACAAGTTGGATCTGATAAGTGTATTCATTAAATGCCACAGGCTCCAACCACAATATTTGTTTCAGTGTGCGTATGAATGTCAACAACCCATAGTATGTGAAGCAGTTGCTAAAGCATGCCCTCTTGAAATCAATTTAAGAGAAAGAACACCAACATTAGCAATAGAAACGGTGTTTTATGTTTTGTCTGTCTTGTCTAAACCAGCCATCACGCTAAACTGTCAATCTATTGGCCTTGGAGATGAAGCTACTAAATGTTTGGCTGAAGGTCTAAAACTTGATAAAAGCATACTTGCTTTGAATCTTTCATTCAGCAGTGATATCATTTCTAATGGAGCTGGAGAACTTTGTGAATCTTTCAAACATAATAAAACCCTCGAGTTTCTGGACATCTCTAGCTGTGAAGTGAGCAAAACCAGTCTTTTGGCATTAGCAGAAGGGCTTAATCATAATGATAGCATAAAGCATTTCGATGCTTCTATGAATAACTTCAGTATGGAAGATTTGATATGTATAAAGAAGTTCTTGAATAAAGTACATACTTTTATATTTTCTCAGACTTGCTTCAATATGAATGGTATAACGGTCTTGAGTGAAGTACTTTCACAAGGCCAGATAAAACATCTGAATCTTTCTGCAAGCGATATTGATTCAAGAGGTATGACTATTTTAGCAAAAACTTTAAAAAATTCGCACAATCTTTGTGTTTTAAATTTGTCCAAGAATAATATTGATGGCCGTTGCGCCAGAGAAGTGCAAAATTTGCTGACAGACAATGATTCCATTGAAGTTTTGGATCTTTCAAGAAACAGTATTGGCCACCAAGGTGCTCAAGCATTGGGCTGTGCTCTGAAAACCAATAGAAAACTTCGAAGTTTGGCATTTTCCCAGAATAAAATAGGACCAAAGGGTATGAAGCATTTAGCTGCTGGTTTGCTCATCAATTCTACCGTAAAAAGTCTCGACCTTTCACTGAATGAATTAGGCTCAGAGGGTGCTATTTACCTCGCACATGCACTATGCTCAAATAAGTCACTATCAAGTTTGAACGTCAGAGAAAACTCAATCGAATACCGTGGAATGGGAACACTTGTGGAAAGCCTCATATTATCTTGTGGTACAATCAAAGAACTAGACCTGTCATGGAATGAAATGCATCCAGCCAGTGCCGAAGCATTGGCCAATTGGATATTGCAAACTAATGAAATAATTTCATTGAGTATTAGCCATACAGTTTCTTTACACTCCTTGACTTCTTTTGCTGAATTGAACAGCGACTCCATACAGAAGTTAGATATATCTTTCAATAGTAATGTAATTTATTTTGGGGTCATTGAGAACATGGCCAATCTACAGTTTCCCAATATTCAAGAGCTGGATATTTCTGGAAATAATATATCAGATGCCGATATAGCAGCATTAGCAACAGCAATAAAAAGTGAGAAATCATATTTAGTTAAATTAAAACTTAAGCATAATCACATAAAATGCTATGGAGCGCTTTTACTGGCTAATGGACTTTACCACAATCAAAGACTCCGACATCTGGAGTTGTCTTGGAATTCTTTACGTTGCGACGGTGCTAAAGCAATAGCTAATAGTCTCAAGGTCAACAAAACTTTAGAAGTTTTAAAACTTGATCACAACGATGTCGCATGTGCTGGCGCCACTGCTATAGGAAATAGTATTAAATTGAATGATACTATTAAAACCATTGATCTTTCTTGGAACAACATTAATTCTGATGGAGCTGTTGCCTTGTTGAAGGGCTTAAACACAAGCCTGCAAATGCTTTCCATCAACCTCGAACATAACTGCATTGGATCTAGGGGGCTTAAAGAGATTAACGAACAATTCGAGGAAATATACTGTTTTTCTGGTTTTAACATTTTGAATAAGTCTAAATATTATGAGGTTGATAAAAATCAATATTTGTCAGGCAATAGAAGCTATAGTACCAAAACTTATAGTGAATCAGTGACAGATTCTTTCCAAGACGATTTTATTACTAAGTATTCAGCTAGTACTGAAACCTCAAACGAGTCCATGCTGGATTCTTTCCTAGATAATATCATTACAAAATATTCAACTAATGATGGTTTCAATGTTGTTGGAGAAACTTGTTATTTATACGATGGAAAATCTTCTGAATTTGATTGGAAAGATATGGGGTTCAAACTGTTATTCAGTCGAGAAGCTCCGGCTCAGATATTCTGCATTTCAGCAGCGATAGGTGGAAATTGTGAGCTACCTGAGCGTACTGATGAATTCGTGAGTGGAATATTTAGAGTGGAAAACTTGAATGATTGTAAGATTCCCGATACAACTATTCAGATGCAGCATTGTGTTTCTGGTGCTCTCACTAGTCTTTCCTTTGTTGTTAGTCACGACACTGAACCTCCCTACAAATTTTGTTACTATGATGGAGGAAGGTTCTACGAGAACTATGGAGAAGTTGATGTCAAGTGCTTCTCTGTGTGGGCTCTTGTTTACAGGCATGGATTGGATGGGTTATTGTCTTTACTCCAAAAAAAGTATCTGGCGACACTCTACCAGGATCATTTTCGTGAGCAGTCTGAAAACCAATATCTGTACAAGTATTATATTTCCTTCATAAAGAACTGTGCTATATTTCAAAAGTGCTTGAAAATTTATCACAACGATAGCGGAAAAGTTTCTGACGTAACATTTAAATTCCTAGATCAGAGTGAGGAAATACATTTAGCTCTCGGCACTGTAGAAGAAGAAGAAGAGGGCATTCAATTAACTTTCACAGGCTATGCAACAGTTACGAAATCTGAAATAGATGATTACATAGAAGAACGACCGCCCACAGTACAGCTGAATGCTAAGGTAGAAAGAACAAAATCTTCATTTGAGTACCAAATAACACTGGAAGGGACTGACAATATCATTCGTTACAATCAACTTGTGAGGCAATACAGTAAGTTCAAAATTATGGCATACTGGGTTAAGAACACAACTATATACTCATATCATAGGTAACATGATAGTTTAAGCGTAGCTATAACTGATGCATCTACTCATAGTGGTGTCAGATCACTTGTCAAACGTTTTCCCCATTCAGGTATTGACTATGTTTTACCAACTCTAATCAGCTCATGGATTATTCATGAATACACACTGTCATTGGTCATCGGCAATCGTGACACACAAGCTTACATAGATGCAGTTTTTATAGCAACTAGAGGTAGATGGTTGTTTTTGTGATTTAAAAGAAATGACTATAGGTCTTAATTTTATTGCCATAGTATCACAACATGCACAAGACACGTTAATACCCCAGCAATACTATAATAAGAGTACTAATGCTAAATAGGTTTTATACTAAATTGGGAAACTACTGCCAATATTGTTTGTTGCTTATCTTATGTACACCTAATTGGTTTGTTTTGTTTGTTTTTTTGTTTTTTTTTGTTGTTGTTTTTTTAAATTTCCCCCCCCCCTAATATTTGCCAAAAGTAGTAATAATCTTGCACTGTGTTACTAATTGATTGTTCCAACTTTCATTTTTTTCATAATTGCTTTACTCTATAGATATAGGACCTGATAATCGAAATGTCGAAGAGCAATCTCTACAAGATATGCTTCAGGCTATTGATTCAACTGAGCTGGGTAAGAAATTGGTGAGCCAGCGAACAGTACAAGCGAGACACCATCAGGGGTAACACAGTAGAAAATTAGGGATATTTATTTGCATGTTTGGGCATACATATGTCTTTTTGTACATTGACCCTCACATTTTTGTGTTCGCTAGGTGGTAGACCCCGTCCCAAGCTCTGCTAAACTAAATCTTTTTATTAATAATCTCTACCCATATTATCCACAGAAATTTGACTGTTTCTAATATCTGAACATTGCGGGATACAGTTAGGTCTTACAAACTTACTGGAGTTCTAGAATTAGTGCCTGTGTTGTGTTATCTCGGTTAATGTGCTGTTTGTCCTTACCATTGCCCAATATGTCAAGTCTCTAAGAGAATACAATGTAAGTCTTGTGTTGGTTATAGCTATCCAGTGAACCAGTATGTGTGTGTGTGTGTGTGTTAGTGTTGTGTGTTACATCTGCTGCATAGCTAAGAGCATTTTGAAGCAAACAAAAAATATGAGCTGATTTTTTGTTGTTTTCTGTTGTTCTTTTTTTAGCTTCTTAGGCTTTATCCCAGTTTCTTTTGTTAGTAAACAAATCTTGTTTAGAATTAAGCTCTAAATTGTTCTATAATTCCTAAAAAATTCTTGCTTTTCAAGCCCCAAAATGTTGCGAGAGTGGTGACTATGACATTGAAACCCTTTTTCATATGTAGTTACAAAAACTCGGCCGTGTTTTAGTTGTACAGTGCTTTTTGTCAGGAGCTGCTGGTACTTTTGATTGTCAGAAAATTTTTATTTTTTATTTTTTGAAAAAACTTGTGCACAGTGGCTCGCTAGCCATTTGTGCTGAAGCACATCACTAGTTTAATTTGCATAATATAACAATACGGACATTTTGACACCTATGCATTTGTCATCATCACTGAAAATATGGTAGTGATAAAGGAAGAATGTTAAGTCAATGGAAATTTCCAGAAGCAACAGATTATTATTCAATAGTAATAATAATAGTAATAGCTACTTAATAATTGATTGAGGACTTCTTAATGTTGATCCTGTTGATACACTATGCAACTATTTTATGTTGCAATTTAATTTTTGAATTTGTAGACATCGATAGCTTGGGAAGTATTATTCAAGAGTTGCGGAGACCTATTTCTCCACATTGGCAGGAATTTGCTATACAGCTGGGTTTATCTCACTCTACCATGGAAATTATAAGACTCAATTATCCCAATAACGCTACATTGTGTCTACAAGAGGTGCTGGCTGCTTGGCTAAGATTGGATTACGATTATCAAAGACTCGGAAGGCCTAGCTGGAGAAAAATAGCAGAAGCAGTGGAGAGTTTCAATCGTAGACTTTTTCATACAATATTAACAAATCACAGAATGTAAAAATTGTTTTAATATTTATCTAGTTAATGTTTACCCCTACACAAGAGCACTGTGATTTTAATCATTCATTTATTTGTACTATCGTTGGCTGTTGTTTTTTGTAGTCAATTTTGAGTCTATTAAAACATGTAAAGGACACTGGCAAACAGTTTGCCTTAAGTTTTTCTGTAAAAATAAACTGGAATTTCCTGCTAAAAACTTTTGCTGTTTATATTATAGTCATTAGTCGCACACACTTTCTGAAACCAGTCAAAAGTTTCATAAAGTGCAATTAAAGTATGGTGCAGCAACGATCCTGCACATTTCCCTAAGTTTCTGGTCAGACATAGTCAACAAATAATATTATGTTTCCCATGGTATATATGTATTACTTTATGCTGAGCATTGGAATTGGAGTTTTGTGCTAAATCTGTAATGTTGTTTTGGTTGAACATTTACATTTTAGTTTTAGTTACCTCTATTTTGTGGAACGTTTTAAAATTTAAAGGTAATTTTTTTTGAAAGTTCAGGTTCAGATATTGTTATAGTGACAAAGAAAACAATAATAATCACTGGTATTAAAACTGAAACGGAAACAGACAGTCAGTGTCCAGATGAACTTGTACTAGAGCCATCAATGTAGCATCCAAATTTGCTCTTGTGTGCAGAGTTTATAGCTTCACGCAACATCTGAAGGCACAAAACAGACACATCAAGTCAATCAATTTCATTTGTTTTGAGGGGGATCCCTCGTAGATAGAATGGATATTAATGGAGGTATATAGAATACTAGTAGGCAGCCTAATTATCTCACAGTGAGATATGCTAGCTAGCTAGGGACGCAAACTTAACACTGCCCGACTCAAGACAACAAGCGCAACCGATGGCGTAAGCTTTCAGTCTTGCCTGAGGTGAGCCAAAAGTAGGCAATTCCTAAAGTGGTATCGTAACTCTAGGACAGTCAGAGGAATGCAATCATTATCATTAAGTAAGACACAAATATATACACTGCAACATGACTCTTGTGTGCAGAGTTTATAGCTTCACGCAACATCTGAAGGCACAATTTATTTCAATAAAGAGAACTACGTATAACTTAAAAGTAAGACTTGTAGAACCCAGTTGACTTTCAAAGCCATGGCAACAAACATCATTCATATACATCTCAAGATTATAATGCAATCCTGACGAACCAGTACCAGAAACTTTTCTCAGACCTTAGGATCTGAAATTATGCTCTCATCATAGAGGTAACACCGAGATGAGACTACACAATTCCCAATATTGCCACATACTGCTGCTAGAATAGAATCCAAATTGGGTTACATTTTACCCTCCTCCTATTCTTTTCACCCAGTAAAAGAGCTCAATAAGTGTAGTGATGTCACTTAAATATTGCTATTTTTAGATCTATCATAATATGATTGGCTATATCATGGGAAGAACTATAACTTCAATATAGTCATATATATGTCCAATTGACTTGAAACTTTGGGAACAACTTCAGAGTGCTTTGACCTACAGAATAAAAATTAAAAGTAAAAAAAAATTTAAAAAAATCATTTTTTGTATGGTAAAAGCTCCCCTTAATATTTACTACTTTATGGTATTCTGTGGTTATGATTTATAATGATATTCTGTGATTTTGTTGTTTGTATCTTTTATTTGGTGAAAGTTCACTTCAGTTAATCGAGGTCCTTCAATTGCAATACGCATTAGTCTTCCAAAATTGATGTCACTAATTCTAGACCTGAGACGATTTTAATCAACCGAGTAACTGAAGGGAACGTAGTATTCCCAACCCCTCTCAGAAAGAATCGAATTAATTTGAGTAAGGCGTGGACTATTTCAGATTATCCACTCCTATACGGAACTTTTTTGATGAAAATAATTACCACCGATGAGTCATTTTGAATAGGAAACGGTTTCAATGATTTGTGAAGTTTGAAGTCTTGATCTTGAAGTAAGAGTGGTTTAGTTGACATCTTTGAATTTTAGTAGTGTGGTTCTTCTACCTATATTTTTAGCTCATTTTGAAGAGCTTCAGGTGGGCAACAGTTTAAGCCTTAAAGAAACCGTGATTACTTATAGAATGGGCTTAAAATGCTCTATTTATAATGGTATTTTTAGGCAGTAGTTTTATATTTCTAAGCTACATTGAAGTTTCCATTTTCACTTCGAGATTTATCATCGCTGTACATAACCATTGGATCGAGTGCCAATTCAGACTGACCCATACCTACAGATTAGGCTATTCTATTAAAAAAAAAAGAAGAGACTATTAGGGATGAGGAAAAAGCGACAAGAGTTTCAAGTTGGGCTTGTAGTATTTTCAGTTTCAGTGGGTATCACTAGTGTGAGTGGCTAAAAAAAAAAAATATATATATATATATATACATAATAATTAATCAAATAGCAGAAAATATTGATTACCTCCATGTCTTTAAGTTTTAGATATTCCATTGGTATAGCACAGTGATGTGTCTTTTTCATGTGAGAACGAAATGATGATATAGATTTCTTTACAACTTTACATTCGCATTAGGCACACATTTTTTGGAGAGCTGGCATGCTTGTAGTTGATGAAAGAAGCGCACCTCCAGCAGCAGGGACTTCCCCACACCAGACAAAAGAAGTTAAGCACTGGAACTACAGAATGTGCGTGACAAATCTGAACCGGGTGTTGTAAGAGACACAAGCTTCCCTCTAGTTTTTTTGTACTAAAGATGGTAAGTGAGGAGATGGCAGTGCTTAGCAGATTAACTTTTTAGCCCTTCATCATCATACCACCCCTCCAATTAGCCATCGAACTCGGCTAGGCTATACGTCGCACCCTATTGGACGTTGAGTTCAGTCTTACACATCCTTGCTGGATGGTGAATTCTACTTTGAGTTACTCCTTCCCACAGAGGACTTGACTTGCCCTTTGAGATAGACCTCGAGCTTCTCCGTAGTAACCTTCAACTGATCCTTCACAACACTCGCTTGTCATCAGGGTTCGGTCTTCATCTTGTTCAGGACCATGAGAAATAAAGATCAGAAGTTCATCATAAAAATACTATTACCTTCTTGTCAGCCTAAACTTCTCCCCCCTCGCTTGGTCATGTGCTAATGCAACTCGAGGTGCAACACATCGACGCCACTGTACATGCTTGTAGACACAGGTTGCATGGTGACCCTCCCACTGCTGAGCACGCTTAGTTGACTCTTTGTCTAGAGTTTGCTTCAAGCAGCGCTTGGACTTGATGGTACGGTCCAGCACTTGCTCAGTCTCCCACGGAAACGATACCAAGATGCCGTAAATCCACATTTGGATCAGGTACCATTGCAAGTTACTGTTGCATCAAGAACCTCATCTGTTCTGACACCAGGGGTGTGTGGTGATGCACACAGGCTGCTGGCGAGCGAATAATTTCTTTGCTGCATGCCCGCGATACTATTGCATTACACTATATTCTCGGCGGTTTACCGGAGTGTTTGGAGTTTTCCATTGAAGCTACTGGTGAGGTGAGTGTCGCTTAGCTTCTCTTATGAAGACAATAACTTCTACAGTTTCATTGCACGAGTAGCAATCGACTTGCATGAGGTACACATTGGCGTATTCATATCGATACTACGCCAAATAAGTTGTTCTTTTATTCTCGGTAAAAGCTAGCTAGTGTATAGTAATGCTGAGGGTTGTGCTGTATTTTTATTGCGTTCAACTACCCCGCTACGAAGTGTTGCTAAATATGGCCAGGGAACTTTGTAGCACGCTCTGGTCCTTCAGTAGATCAGTGTACACGTATGCCTAATGCAAAACTAACAGCCACACACTCCTACGCAATTTAAAATGTAGACTAGATACAATGTATTTCCCGAACTCGTTAGTAGACAGCTACGCTCGCTTCACTACTTTATTGGAGTAATATATGGTGGGTGTGTCACTGATTCTATTGTTGTGTGCATATGATTATTGATGAGATGATATATTGTATGTATGTGTATTATTGTTGAGATGATATATTGTATGTATGTGTATTATTGTTGTTGTGTATTTCTGTAGTGGTGTAGAAGCCAAACAGCCTAACTCTGCCATCCGTAAGTGTATTCGTGTCCAACTCATCAAGAACGGAAAGAAGATCACTGCCTTTGTTCCCAATGACGGTTGCTTGAACTTCATTGAAGAGAACGATGAGGTGTTGATTGCCGGATTTGGACGAAAGGGCCACGCTGTGGGAGATATTCCTGGTAAGGGATAATATGGAGCATATTAGAAGGAGGGGATTTATTTTATATTTTTTTTGCTTTGCATAAGTAGGTGTGGTGCTAGCTATTTTTGAAGCTTAATTAGATCGACTTTTTGTGGGACTCGTATTTGTCCCAGCTGGGTTGGGTTTGTTGTCTCGTGTGATGATATTGACCTACCTGACATTTACTGTGGAGGTAAAACTGATTTAATGAGTCTGATGAGGCACTTCTGGGAGGGGGTGGAGCTGGACTAGTTCGGAGAGGGGTGGAGCTGGACTAGTTCGGAGAGGGGTGGAGCTGGACTAGTTCGGAGAGGGGTGGAGCTGGACTTGTTCGGAGAGGGGTGGAGCTGGACTGGTTCGGAGAGGGGTGGAGCTGGACTGGTATGGGGAGGGATGGAGCTGGACTGGGGAGGGGTGGAGCTAGACTAGTGCAGGAAGGGGTGGAGCTGGACTGGTGCAGAGAGGGGTGGAGCTGGACTGGTGCGGGGAAGGAGAGCTTAGAGCTTAGGGTGTGGTTTATGTTGCCTTCTAGTTATAGATATCATTGCAACTGACGGTGATAGGTGCCATGTGATAGCTTAATTTTATGAAGTCTATTCACAAATGGTTTGTGTCAGTGCATAGGTTTTTTATTAGACCTCATGTACTTATGAAAATTGCTGACATGTAAACACTTACATAGGCTTTGTTGTTGTTTTTTATTTGTTTTGTTATTCCCCATAAAATTTCAGAATTTGTTATACTTAGTGAATGTATCCGGTTTGGGTTTTCTATAAATCGTGGTACTTACTGCATTGAAAGTTGTGATGGCAACTAGTGCTCTCTCTCTCCCTTCTCTTTATTTAATGTCCCAGAGCGAGTAAGAATTGAAAGGAGGCATTTGCAATTGTGCGAACGTCTCCTTTCGAACCTTGACATTGACAGTTAATGATGCGATAGGTTGGCTGCACATCTCAAATGATGATCTTTACTTACCTGATACTTTCTATGTAGGCAAAACTGATTAAATGAGTCTGATGGGATGAGTTGTGTATTACACATTAGCATTCATTATGTTAGTTTCTGAGTCCAACTTATAATGTTCTATGAAGTAACCGCTCTCTGTGTCTGTGGTGTGTGTGTAGGTGTCAGATTCAAGGTGGTGAAAGTAGCCAATGTGTCATTGTGGGCTCTCTACTCTGGCAAGAAGGAACGACCTCGATCATAACTTGCTCTTGGATGTTCTGTGGCTGTGTCATTAATGCTTGTTTCAATGCGATATCTTTTCTCTTTATTATTAAAATGTTAAACAAAAAATAATAATTAGTCCATGTTGTAAGTAACTTAGTAGTAACTTAGTAGTTACAGTTTCTGAAGGAGGGAGTGTCACAACGTGTGGGTATGGTTAGCTAGCATTGAAAAAGCAAATTATCTAGTCTAAAGATTTTATCATAAGAGCATTGCAGTAGCAGATAGTTGGTCTGGAGACATGGCCATGCTAAATTTGTTCTGGAGCAAGTGGTGACCACCTCCTCGATATCTGAATTTCTACTACAATTGCTAAACCTAGCGTTGAAAGGGTGGCTGCCTGGGCCAATTATGCTCCATTTTTCACCTTTTATGCTCTGCTCTAATGCTTGTCAAATTTACCTGTTATGCCCAATCAAATACTCCAAGTCTATGGCATGGATCAGGCTGGAGACAGGGGAACCTCGTTCAACTCATGACTATCTCCTGCAGCGTCTCTCGATTGCGGTTCAGCGAGGGAACTCGGTATCAGTATACGGATGCATCACTACTTGACTTCATTTTATTTCTTTATTATTATTTTAATTTATTTTATTTAAAAGTTTTATTATAATAAGTTACAATTATTAATTATCATCATCATCATTATAACTATTATTATTATTATTATTATTATTATTATTAGCTATTATTATTATTATTATAATATAAATACTCCAATAACAATAGAAAATTATTAATTAGAGTCATAATGATAGTGAACTTGGACGTTCAAAGAAAATGTACTATGAATCATGAGTATATTGCTTGGTAGACACTACCTAGCTTTCACATGTGTCAGCCTCTATATACCGATGCAAGCTTAGACAACTATTTAATTCTTTGCATTTCAAAATTAAAAAATCCTCAAAAACTACCTATTATGCTGACATTATGCTCGATGCTTTGGCACACCTATTCTGCCCAAAATTTGCCGGCATAAATCAATTTGTAGAACAAATTTGGTATAGTCATGTCTGCATTGAACTTAGCTGCAGTACGGTAAAGGGTCTGGCTATACCAGACTAATAGTCTGTTGGTGTAGCCGACCTTTTACTGGCCCTAAAAGACTTACCGTCTTGTAATAGGACTGGAACATCTCGACAATTATTTGAAATATCTGGTGTCTGGACCAAAAATATTGTGTGCGCGCGAAATATAACCGCACGGTCACAGCGCGGTTGGGCGAACAGCAAGGGGTTGGGGGCGGACGTCGAACGTTATGTGGGCGTAAAAAAAAGTGATATCCATAATGGCGCTGCCAACTTCGTACTGTTTCGGTGACCTCCTACCTGGTGTGGATGAGAAATTATGGACGGCTAACCTACTCTTACTCTGCTTAACTCTGCTAAAATGGAAATTAATTCCCAAGTACGTTTATGATATGATTTTCTCTTTGCATAGTATGTGGGTGGATCCCAAAGCCCTAGGGAGGTTTTTAGTGTTTAATATCCTACAAGAGCTACAAAGGGGAAAACTTAGACACGATTTGAAGTCAGCTTTGATAGAATATAGTGAGAAACCAATCTGGAAAAATATGAAAGAACACAGCTTAGATAATGGCAATGTTGGTAAAAAGTCATCTTTAATACTTACTCCTGAACAGTTTTTCAGCTTTTCTCTTACAAGTGAGCATATTGAGGTTCTTTTAAATGGATTGGTAGATGTATATGCATCCAATAAGTGGAAAGAGATTGGAAATGGACTGGGATTGCCTCGTGTCTGCATTGAAACGTGTCGGGAAGGAGATATGCAGTCAAAATTACAAAATGTCTTCTCGTTGTGGGTTTCCCAAAAGTATCGTAGTTGCCGCCGTCCCACTCTGATAAATTTGAAAGAAGTCTTATGCAGTGATTCTGTACAATTAAATGCTGTTGCAGAATCCATACATATGATATTTAAAGAAATGCTTGAGCCAGGCTTGCTAGAGCTTCTGTCAGAATCCAGTAGCTCACTAGTTGTTGAAGGCAGGCCCACTCTATTGGAATGCAGGCATAATTCTGATCTTAAGGTGTTATCTTATCGGTGGTTCAAAGATGGTATACCCTTGTGTGACAATGGTTTTTACTTGGGCACAGCCTGCCCCTTTCTGGTCATTCTCAAAGCTGATCATGTTGCCAGTGGTTTGTATTGCTGTAGAGTACTAGAAAGTGACAAAGAGTGGTACAGCAAGCCACTGAAGGTGAACGTTATTGCTTCACCAATCAAGAACCACTTGTTGAAGTTTTATTCCCAACGAGGCAATGGCATTGTGACTAGAATAGGGCCTTTGAAAACTTTTTTGAAGTATACCGATCTCACATTATTGAATACAAAAAGTGACATTGAGCATAAGAAGAGTAAAAGCATAGCTACCTACCAAGAACTTTTTACTCACTACAAACCCGGAATGACGTTAGTGTTAGTAGGGAGAGTAGGTAGTGGTAAGAGTTGCTTGGCAAACAAAGTAGTGTACGACTGGGCTGTCAAGGACTGCACATTGAAACATGCCAAGTTTGTTTTCTTGGTGTCACTGAAGGATTTCCCCGAGGAATGCAACCTCTCTATGGTTCTTCGTCATATCTATAAAAATGAGCATGAATTAGAACTAGTTCTAAAAATCATAGAAGCTAGTCAAGGTAATGAAGTTTGCTTTATACTAGACGGTTTGGAAAAGTACCTCCCAGAAACAAGCAAGAAATCACAAATTTATGATTTAATACGAAAGGAGTACCTCCCAAAATCGATGGTAATTGTAACTTCCAGATCAGCAACTGATGTAAGGAAACTGTGCCCACAAGATGATGTAGTTGAAGTAGCAGGGTTTTCCCAGCAAAATGTTTTGGAATTTGTGAAAAATTATCCATTTAACTGCGACTCTTTAAGAGGAGGTAAAAGTAGTTCAGAAGTTTGCTCATATTTAACAAAATATTCCAATGTTTTAAGTTTGTGTAACTTACCATTGCATTTAGCTATCATTTGCCAACTGTACCAGCAAAAGAATTTCTTTCCATTAACGGAAACAGCTTTATTATCAAATTTCACACGCCAGCTTTTGTCACAGGTGTATTTTCGTGGTTATCAGCCTAACTGGACATTGAAGAAACTTCCCGATAACATGAAGCAAGATTTTAAAGATATTTGTTCCCTGGCATTCTCCTGTTCTTTTCCTTCTGCTGACGACTCCAGAAAATTTACACGGATGAACGCTATGGCTTTAAAAATGGGTCTGGTTGAAGACGTGTCTGGTTTCACTGCATCGAATGTACCAGAATTTAGGGTCGTCCATGCGAGCATCCAGGATTTCTTAGCAGCTCTGCATATTGCTGGTCTTTCAATTAGTCGGCAAGTGACATTGATGATGAGATATCTTAATGTGTTGCATGTTTGGAAGTATTATTTTGGCATTGTAGCATTCGATGACAAGTTGGATCTGATAAGTGTATTCATTAAATGCCACAGGCTCCAACCACAATATTTGTTTCAGTGTGCGTATGAATCTCAACAACCCATAGTATGTGAAGCAGTTGCTAAAGCATGCCCTCTTGAAATCAATTTAAGAGAAAGAACACCAACATTAGCAATAGAAACGGTGTTTTATGTTTTGTCTGTCTTGTCTAAACCAGCCATCACGCTAAACTGTCAATCTATTGGCCTTGGAGATGAAGCTACTAAATGTTTGGCTGAAGGTCTAAAACTTGATAAAAGCATACTTGCTTTGAATCTTTCATTCAGCAGTGATATCATTTCTAATGGAGCTGGAGAACTTTGTGAATCTTTCAAACATAATAAAACCCTCGAGTTTCTGGACATCTCTAGCTGTGAAGTGAGCAAAACCAGTCTTTTGGCATTAGCAGAAGGGCTTAATCATAATGACAGCATAAAGCATTTCGATGCTTCTATAAATAACTTCAGTATGGAAGATTTGATATATATAAAGAAGTTCTTGAATAAAGTACATACTTTTATATTTTCTCAGACTTGCTTCAATATGAATGATATAAACGTTTTGAGTGAAGTACTTTTACAAGGCCAGATAAAACATCTGAATCTTTCTGCAAGCGATATTGATTCAAGAGGTATGATTGTTTTAGCAAAAGCTTTAAAACATTCGCACAATCTTTGTGTTTTAAATTTGTCCAAGAACAATATTGATGGCCGTTGCGCCAGAGAAATGCAAAATTTGCTGACAGACAATGATTCCATTGAAGTTTTGGATCTTTCAAGAAACAGTATTGGCCACCAAGGTGCTCAAGCATTGGGCTGTGCTTTGAAAACCAATAGAAAACTTCGAACTTTGGCATTTTCCCAGAATAAAATAGGACCAAAGGGTATGAAGCATTTAGCTGCTGGTTTGCTCATCAATTCTACCGTAAAAAGTCTCGACCTTTCACTGAATGAATTAGGCTCAGAGGGTGCTGTTTACCTCGCACATGCACTATGCTCAAATAAGACACTATCAAGTTTGAACGTCAGAGAAAACTCAATCGAATACCTTGGAATGGGAACACTTGTGGAAAGCCTCATATTATCTTGTGGTACAATCAAAGAACTAGACCTGTCATGGAATGAAATGCATCCAGCCAGTGCCGAAGCATTGGCCAATTGGATATTGCAAACTAATGAAATAATTTCATTGAGTATTAGCCATACAGTTTCTTTACACTCCTTGACTTCTTTTGCTAAATTGAGGGCGCACAGCCACTCCATACAGAAGTTAGATATATCTTTCAATAGTAATGTAATTTATTTTGGGGTCATTGAGAACATGGCCAATCTACAGTTTCCCAATATTCAAGAGCTGGATATTTCTGGAAATAATATATCAGATGCCGATATAGCAGCATTAGCAACAGCAATAAAAAGTGAGAAATCATATTTAGTTACATTAAAACTTAAGCATAATCACATAAAATGCTATGGAGCTCTTTTACTAGCTAATGGGCTTTACCACAATCAAACACTCCGACATCTGGAGTTGTCTTGGAATTCTTTACGTTGCGACGGTGCTAAAGCAATAGCTATTAGTCTCAAGGTCAACAAAACTTTAGAAGTTTTAAAACTTGATCACAACGATGTCGCATGTGCTGGCGCCACTGCTATAGGAAATAGTATTAAATTGAATGATACTATTAAAACCATTGACCTTTCTTGGAACAACATTAATTCTGATGGAGCTGTTGCCTTGTTGAAGGGCTTAAACACAAGCCTGCAAATGGTTTCCATCAATCTCGAACATAACTGCATTGGATCCAGGGGGCTTAAAGAGATTAACGAACAATTCGAGGAAATATACTGTTTTTCTGGTTTTAACATTTTGAATAAGTCTAAATATTATGAGGTTGATAAAAATCAATATTTGTCAGGCAATAGAAGCTATAGTACCAAAACTTATAGTGAATCAGTGACAGATTCTTTCCAAGACGATTTTATTACTAAGTATTCAGCTAGTACTGAAACCTCTAACGAGTCCATGCTGGATTCTTTCCTAGATAATATCGTTACAAAATATTCAACTAGTCATGGTTTCAATGTTGTTGGAGAAACTTGTTATTTATACGATGGAAAATCTTCTGAATTTGATTGGAAAGATATGGGGTTCAAACTGTTATTCAGTCGAGAAGCTCCGGCTCAGATATTCTGCATTTCAGCAGCGATAGGTGGAAATTGTGAGCTACCTGAGCGTACTGATGAATTCGTGAGTGGAATATTTAGAGTGGAAAACTTGAATGATTGTAAGATTCCCGATACAACTATTCAGATGCAGCATTGTGTTTCTGGTGCTCTCACTAGTCTTTCCTTTGTTGTTAGTCACGACACTGAACCTCCCTACAAATTTTGTTACTATGACGGAGGAAGGTTCTACGAGAACTATGGAGAAGTTGATGTCAAGTGCTTCTCTGTGTGGGCTCTTGTTTACAGGCATGGATTGGATGGGTTATTGTCTTTACTCCAAAAAAAGTATCTGGCGACACTCTACCAGGATCATTTTCCTGAGCAGTCTGAAAACCAATATCTGTACAAGTATTATATTTCCTTCATAAAGAACTGTGCTATATTTCAACAGTGCTTGAAAATTTATCACAACGATAGCAGAAGAGTTTCTGACGTAACATTTAAATTCCTAGATCAGAGTGAGGAAATACATTTAGCTCTCGGCACTGTAGAAGAAGAAGAAGAGGGCATTCAATTAACTTTCACAGGCAATGCAACAGTTACGAAATCTGAAATAGATGATTACATAGAAGAACGACCGCCCACAGTACAGCTGAATGCTAAGGTAGAAAGAACAAAATCTTCATTTGAGTACCAAATAGCACTGGAAGGGACTGACAATTACATTCATTGCAATCAACTTGTGAGGCAATACAGTAAGTTCAAAATTATTGCATACTGGGTTAAGAACACAACTATTCATATCATAGATAACATGATGGTTTAACCATAGCTACAACTGATGCCTCTACTTATAGTGGTGTGAGATCACTTGTCAAACGTTTTCCCCATTCAGTTAATGACTATGTTTACCAACTCTAATCAGTTCATGGATTATTCATGAATACACGCTGTCATTGGTCATCGGCAATAGTGACACACAAGCATACATAGATGCAGTTTTTATAGCAACTAGAGGTAGATGGTTGTTTTTGTGATTTAAAAGAAATGACTATATGACTTAATTTTATTGCCATAGTATCACAACATGCACAAGACACGTTAATACCCCAGCAATACTAGTATGAGTACTAATGCTAACATAGGTTTTATACGAAATTGGGAAACTACTGCCAATATTGTTTGTTGCTTATCTTATATACACCTAATTGGTTTGTTTTTTTTGTTTTGTTTTTTGTTGTTGTTTTTTTGTTGTTGTTTCCCCCCCCCCTAATATTTGCCAAAAGTAGTAATAATCTTGCACTGTGTTACTAATTGATTGTTCCAACTTTCATATTTTTCATAATTGTTTTACTCTTATAGATATAGGACCTGATAATCGAAATGCTATTGATTCAACTGAGCTGGGTAAGAAATTGGCGAGCCAGCGAGCAATACAAGCGAGACACCATCAGGGGTAACACAGTAGAAAATTAGGGATATTTATTTGCATGTTTGAGCATACGTTGTCTTTTTGTACATTGACCCTCACATTTTTGTGTTCGCTAGGTGGTAGACCCCCTTCCCAAGCTCCGCTAAACTAAATCTTTTATTAATGATCTCTACCCATATTATCCACAGAAATTTGACTGTTTTTAATATCTGAACATTGCAGGATATGGTTAGGTCTTATAAACTTACTGGAGTTCTATAATTAGTGCCGGTGTTGTGTTATCTCGGTTAATGTACTGTTTGTCCTTACCATTGCCCAATATGTCAAGTCTCTAAGAGAATACAATGTAAGTCTTGTGTTGGTTATAGCTATCCAGTGAACCAGTGTGTGTGTGTGTGTGTGTGTGTGTGTGTGTGTGTTAGTGTTGTGTGTTACATCTGCTGCCTAGCTAAGAGCATTTTGAAGCAAACAAAAAATATGAGCTGATTTTTTGTTGTTTTTTGTTGTTCTTTTTTAGCTTCTTAGGCTTTATCCAGGTTTCTTTTGTTAGTAAGCAAATCTTGTTTAGAATTAAACTCTAAATTGTTCTATAATTCCTTAAAAATTCTTGCTTTTCAAGCCCCCAAAATGTTGCGAGCTAGAGTGGTTACTATGACATTGAAACCCTTTTTCATATTATGTAGTTACAAAAACTCGGCCATGTTTTAGTTGTACAGTGCTTTTTGTCAGGAGCTGCTGGTAATTTTAATAGTCAGAATTTTTTTTTAAATTTTTTTGAAAAACTTGTGCACAGTGGCTCGCTTGCCATTTGTGCCGAAGCACATCACTAGTTTAATTTGCGTAATATAACAATACAGACATTTTGACACCTATGCATTTGTCATCATCACTGAAAATATGGTAGTGATAAAGGAAGATGTTAAGTCAATGGAAATTTCCAGAAGCAACAGATTATTTTTTATTGAATAGTAATAATAATAGTAATAGCTACTTAATAATTGATTGAGGGCTTCTTAATGCTGATCCTGTTGACACACTATGCAACTATTTTATGTTGCAATTTAATTTGAATTTGTAGACATCGGTAGCCTGGGAAGTATTTGTCAAGAGTTGCGGAATCTTATTTCTCCACATTGGCAGGGATTTGCTATACAGCTGGGTTTATCTCACTCTACCGTGGCAATTACAAGACTCAATTATCCCAATAACGCTACATTGTGTCTACAAGAGGTGCTGGCTGCTTGGCTAAGATTGGATTACGATTATCAAAGACACGGAAGGCCTAGCTGGAGAAAAATAGCAGAAGCAGTGGAGAGTTTCGATCATAGACTTTTTCATACAATATTAACAAATCACAGAATGTAAAAATTGTTTTAATATTTATCTAGTTAATGTTTACCCCTACACAAGAGCACTGTGATTTTAATCATTCATTAATTTGTACTATCGTTGGTTGTTGTTTTTTGTAGTCAATTTTGAGTCTATTAAAACATGTAAAATATTTGTTGACAGACAAAATTGGTAGCGAAATGCAGAACATTAAACAAGCACCTTAATTAAAATAGAGAAATGGTTATAGCTACTACACTGGCAAAAAGTTTGCCTTAAAAGAAGCTGTTTTACTGTAAAAATAAACTGGAATTTCCTGCTAAGGACTTGTGCTGTTTATAAAGTCACCAGTTGCACACACTTTCTGAACAACCAGTCAAATTTCATAAAGTGCAATTAAAGTATGGCGTAGTAACGATCGTGCACATTTTCCTAAGTTTCACACGAGTGCTGGTTAGACATACTCAACAAATAATATTATGTTTTCCAGGGTATATAATTATGTATTACTTTATGCTGAGCATTGGAATTGGAGTTTTGTGCTAAATCTGTAATGTTGTTTTGGTTGAACATTTACATTTTAGATTTAGTTATAGTTTTTTACAAAAATATTTCAAGATTAATTTTAGTTTTAGTTTTTTCACTAGCAAAGACTACAAAATTAATTTTAGTTTTGGTTTTTCCAATGTACTAATTTCAATTCTAGTTTTTAAGTTTTAGTTTTTCAAATTTACTAACTTCTATTTTAGTTTTAGTTTTGGTTTTTTAGAATTGCAAGTCATTTTTTAGATAGTTTTGGTTTTTCAAATGCAGACTTCAATTTAGTTTTTTTGTTCCACCATATTGATAGCTGGTTTTTTAGCAACAATAATTTAGTTTTTGAAATAATCATTATTACCTGTGACCAGTCTCTACTGAACGGACAGCAAATACAGCACGACGGAGACTGAATGATGTGCTAAGGGAGGGAGCAGGACTAGATAGTCAGCAATCGATGACTGCTGTTCAACAGTTGGTTTTAGCCAAGCAATTACTCAGGTACTACGAAGAAATGATTGGGTAAAGGGTTTTGCTTCCTGGGATACCACTGGTCATATGTCTTCTTTCAGAGGTGTCACTACAAATAGTTAGCTATATTTTTAGTATTGATTAAAAAATAATTTCAAGAGCTCTATGACTTTTAGTTTTCGTTTTAGTTATTATCATCCCATGTGAAATTTAGTTTTGGTTCGTTTACTAAAATGTTTTAGGTGTAACTAAAATTAATTTTAGTTTTAGTTTTAGTTAACCAAAACAACACTATAAATCTGATGATGACGAGTGTTTCTTGTATGTTTAGCTTCTTTTATTCGAGAGACAGCATTTACACCAGTTTTCATTGCATGACTATTGATGCCTGATGAGATAAATACCAAATAAACCATCGTCTTCTTGTGAGAAATGATTTCGTAATAGCTAGCTTGTGCATAGTAGCACTGAGGATTTACATCTAGGGGTGATAATAATCTCTATTTGATGAATTTTTTGCTTGACCCTGAATTGGTTACATTAAAAATTACTAACCTTCTTGTTTTTGTCATCCACTCCAACTTGTGGTTTTATTGAATTTATTGCTGTCTTTTAAGGATCATGGAAGTGGGGGGACCAGGTGGCACGTCCCCGACCCCACTCCAGATAATGGCTTGAGGGCACTGAGCATGCTCATTATATCCAACTTGCAAATTAAATTTCATATCATTGATGGGCTCATGAATTCAATTCTATTTGCAAAACCAAAAACAAGCTGCCACAATATCAGTGGTAGCTAAATACATATAGTGTATTTACAATCTAATTTTCAATAAGACTTTATTCAGTTGTAAAATAAGAAAATGGTTTCCATTACAGTACATTGTTGTGTGGTACACGGTGCCTTTCATCAACCCTGTAAATTATTTAATTTTTGTTGTTGTTTTTCATGTCTTCACAAATAACCTCTATTTTGTGGAACTTTTTACTTGGCCCCTCAAAATGAACAAACAACCTTTGATATGTGACCTGAAAGTCCTCAGTTCAGAGGTTCTACTGTAAATGCTGTTGGTAAAACTTTTTAAAGTTTAAAGGTAATTTTTTTTGAAAGTTCAGGTTCAGATATTGTTATAGTGACAAAGAAAGCAATAATAATCACTGGTATTAAAAATGAAACGGATATAAACAGACAGTCAGTGTCCAGATTAACTTGTACTACTAGAGCCATCAATGTAGCATCCAAATTTGCTCTTGTGAGCAGAGTTTATAGCTTCACGCAACATCTGAAACAAAACACACATCAAGTCAATCAATTTCATTTGTTTATTTTAGTATACACCATCTATGTATCCTATACCAATTACACCAATACTTGGGTGCTTCTACATCTGCCAACCCTTTACCAACTCACAAGTTGTTGCACATGCCCTCATATCAGCAATGACATGCATCAAACTATTCATCAAATTACAAGTACAGTAGACCCTCAGTTATCCGAACCCTGTTTATCCGAACTCTCGCTAATCCGAACACCAATTTTTGGGAATTATAATGACATTCATTGGAATTTTGCTGTGCATTAAATAGATAAGAGATTAAGACCCCATTCAAAATGACTTATTTCGAATATCCGAACGTAAGGTTGGGCGATATTGGGGTATATTGTATCACGATATTTTGGCAGGACAATATTGTGATATGACTATATATTGAATATTTTTATATTATTAATTATTTAGGAAAAAAATTAACAGCAAGAATTTTTAATGATGATAGCATCTAATGGCAAGCCAAACTGTGAATGATGAGGAAAAAATTATAAAAAAAGATCATTAAAAATTTGAATGATGAGGAAAAAAATTACGGAAACTTTGAAGGATGGGAAAAGAAATTATTGAAACTTTGAATTATGAGGAAAATATGGAGAATTATGGGTCCAATTACAAGTTTTCGAAAGAAAGGTCAGCATCTCAACCTTGTCTGGATTCGTTCATACCTCTGTACTCTATCCACTGACTCTGCAAGTGACAGTTGATCAGCAGGCCTCTTCCTTGAAGTTGATGCTCCTAGTGTTGCTAGCGATTCTTTCATCATAGCCTCCTTTTAATGCAAGTGAAGATTGCTATGGGTAGTGCGCAAATGTGCTAGCAAGTACTAGCGTTCCCATTCTTGGTTGCCACTCTTCGATAACAAGTGCGACAAATTGCAGTCTCCTTCTGAAACTCTCCATCCTTTTTCTCCAAGCAAAAATAGTTCCACACTTGACTCTTGCTTCCAGGCTTTTTGTGTAGCTCCCGTACTCTCGTCGCAGGGTCTGCCGTACTTACTTCTTGCAAGAGAATAAAAATACAGCTGCTCGACTATTGCGTGCGCGTCGCTTCCCGCGCATTATGCGCGCGCAGGTAAGTTTCGGCGGTTTTTCTAGATTTTCAATATTTCAATATTGCTAGCCAACACGATACCGCCAGACGGTTATTGACAGATACCGCGATCATGACTATATACCGGTATATCGCCCAACCTTATCGAACGTTTCAAATATCCGAACAACCCTTGGTCCTGAGGTGTTCTGATAATTGAGGGTCTACCTACTGTAGATTAGAAGACCCTTTACCTGGTTATCAAGGTAACTGTCGCAGAGGTAGCACCACACAGACAGGTCAGCCATTGAGAGAGCTATCTTGTGACCAGAGGTGTCCTGATGTACCACCATGTGCTCCTTCACATAGCGACCACAATAAGTCTGCAAAATACCAAAACATAACTGATTTCAATTATAAGAGAACTACGCACTACTTAAAAGTAAGACTGGTAGAACCCAGTTGACTTTCAAAGCCATGGCAACAAACATCATTCATATGCATCTCAAGATTATAATGCAATCCTGACGAACCAGTACCAGAAACTTTTCTCAGACCAGGATCTGAAATTATGCTCACATCATAGAGGTAACACCGAGATGAGACTACACAATTCCCAATATTGCCACATGCTGCTGCTAGAATAGAATCCACATTGGGTTACATTTTACCCTCGTCCTATTATTTTCACCCAGTAAGAGCTCAATAAGTGTAGTGATGTCACTTAAATATTGCTATTTTTAGATATATCGTATGATTGGTTATATCATGGGAAGAACTATAACTTCAATATAGGTACAATGCTGAGTTCCGGAGTAGTTTGGAGGAATTCTGTGATTATTACTGGCAAGATAAATTGCCACACAAATGTATCAGTTAAATGTTATTTCAATGATTCAGTCATTTATGGCTGAAATAATAATAATAGTAGTAGTTTAATACTACGGTTACCATCACCAATTATTGAGAGAGAAAAAGAAAATTATCAGCTGTGCCTGTAGCCGATCCAATTATCAGTCACTGACTCACTCACATGATAGCACGAGAGACACACCCACGCTTCTTGAGTGGCTCCGCAACTCTCACAGGGAAGGGAGGAGTCAATTCCTTGAGGTGGGAGGGAATTCACATGATTATACAAATGTTCACACCATGTCTTAGGGCATACAGCAAACATGGAATCCTACATTAAAAAAGAAAGAAAGAAAGAATATGGAGTAATTAATAAATGATCTTTAAAAAATAGAAGACTTTAATTGAATTGTAAGAGATCTACTTTAAATACTACTTTTAGATATAGCATCCTTAAAAAATTACCGTCTCCTCGTTCAGCTTACTTACATGACCCTCCAAAGCTAGTGTCTCAATAATCTTTTTCTGTGAGGCCATGCCCATTTTTGCAGGCCCACGAGCAGCGGAGCTTCCTGATGGCTGCTGAGTGTCCTTACTACTACTTGCTTCCATGCTGGATGCTTCCGCTCCACTTCCTCCTCCTCCTCCTTCAGCCTGATTACTTTCTTGCTCGCTCAATTCTGGAGATTTATCTCCAACTTTATCAGACTTATCTCTTGTATTTTCACCCTCCATCTAAAATATTTACGGTTTGTGCCTTCTTTTAACTTCAGGTATTAGTCAATCATCCATCATGTACTTTATATAAAATAGTATTACTTTATATAAAATAGTATTAAGGCTAAACCTAATTTACCTGATCCCTACTTTCTTGTAAGGTATTATTATTATTTACAGTGTATTATTAACAGTGTAAGGTTCACAGTGATTAAATGTAGGGGCTCTGATAAAATTATTTATCACATCAGAGGTTTTTTGCATGCTCACATACCATACTGATGCTAAATAATGAATCCTCAAAAAGATGGATTTTGTGGTGGAAATCTTCCCCATTACAATACCTAAATTATATTCATAATCTATTTTTGTTTTAGTATATCTTGTAAATTATTTTCTTGATTTAAAATTTATTTATGACATGACTAAGTTTGCAAAATTATTTCATTCATTTATTCAAATTATTTCATTATAATAATCAAACAGGAAAATTTAGCAGAAAAAAAATACATGCAAAACAAATCGCCTGAGACATTATGATATTCACAGACTTATGGGACTCTTAATCATATTCATTAATATAGGAGTTCAAGCCCACACGAGTCCAAAAAAATTATAATATCAAGGACAATTAGCTAAGTCACAAAGACTTGATATTTCTTTGGTTACAAAGTCACAGGCAGTTTCAGATTAAACACATTCTATGCGGTTCAAAAGAAGCAAGGCATGCTATATAGCTATAAATCCCTTTATTTACTGTGTTGGGCCACTGAATAGGTTACTACATAGCCAATGAAACCTAAATAGCTCATACAGTAGCACTATAGAGTAAATTTGCCTGTAATAGCCACAATGTATTATATCACCAAACACATGTATATTTTTAGCCCATGGGATTTTGTGTCATGCCTAAATAGAGTGTGCTTTATTTAGACATCTTAGTTGTGAGTGTATGAGTACAATGGTGTGAGAACAAGGAGCTATGAGCAACTGTTACTTCACTTACCTGTTTGCAACTTTAGCAATATAACCTCCGAACATTGACAATTTACTAGAAGTAGGCTTAGGGCTAGGAAGACTTGCGCTACAAGTTTTATTTGTTAGCTAATGCTTTGTGATAGCTATTGACTTTATTAGCTAGCTATATTTAAATTGGAAATGATGACAGCAAATTTATCTATATATGTATTAATATACTAAAGGATCTAATAAGTCACTACCTTCTCCTCACTTAACTAATCTACAAAAGTACCTCTACCAGACACGACATCCTTATCACAAATAGCACACTCAAACCATTACCTTAGAGCTCAGGAAACTAAAACGGTTTTTAAGCGCTAGAGTAGGATAAAAGACTCACCAGCCCTTCGCTTTCTTCCTGCACTTTCTCAAGACTCAACTCATCATCTCGTATTTAACAGGTCATTTTATAATGACACAGCTCTCTATTTGACTCGACACTTTACCGCTAATCTGTAGCCCCACCCACCATTCCAAAAAAAAAAATGTAAACACCTTGCTAAGCGCTCCCTGAGGCAGTGTTCCGCGAACCTTGACTCGGGAAGAGCATTTCAATACAGTAAGTCTAAGTGAGTGAACGGCAGCCGGTAGCTGTACTTTTTAGCGTAAGGGAACTTCAAGAACTAATTTTTTATGAGATAGCTAGCTAGAACACTCTACACTACAGCCTGGACCAGCAACTATTCGAGGGGCGTAAATCCACGACCTCAGGTAAATGGTTTGAAAGACCAGGCTGCAGCTAAGCTAGCTCTATCGTTGGCGCTGAAAGCATTGCAAAGGAATCAACTCAACTAAAAATGCACATTGATATAAGTTCTGTGGGTAAGGACTTATGAACATCTTTATGTGTTAGTGTAACAGCATGGTGGATACATTGTGTGTGTGTGTTAAATGTTAAATGATAAAGAGTTGTATTAATTGAATGGATGTCTTCTGTCTTTGTTTGTTTAGGGCCTTTATTGGACAGCAACTTTAGACTGTTTCTGCTCCCTAAAAAGAAATGATTGAGAAATGGCTCGAATCTTTTCACCATGCATTTGTGTTCACAGGAAGAATGAGTTGGGTTGTATGTGTGGTTATAAGAAAAAACACAAACAGTCACTGTGAACTAAACAAGTGACAAACAAAATGTGTGTACTGTTAAACAGAAACTCAGTGGTGTAGGAAGTGGGGGGGGGGGGGGGGGGGGGGGGGAACCCTTTCCTTCCCCCCATACAGGGGGGATTTGGGGGGTTCGGTCGAACCCCCAATTTGAGTGACCGGAAGTAAATTATTTAGCCACACCTTACATTTAACTTATGGTATGTCGACTTGTGGTCGATCGTGTCTAAATCGCAATGGAATATTCTGCTATTGAGCTATATATATCCCCGGATATACTTCACTCTATATGTGGATGGCTTAGTCTGATTCCAAGCTTTCAAATAAACATTGAGCTCCTTGACTACAAAACATCGCTCTCGTTATGGCACTGATAAAGCAAGCTATTTAGATAACTTATAGTACGAAAGGCCTATTAATGGTTCACTGTTTGTGTACAACTCACGGTAGTGGTTATAGAAGCCTGGTTATACGAGAACGATAAAGCGCTAGCAGTTTACCGCTTATTGCTGATAGTCAGCAGTGTTCAATAAATTTATTAATAGAACACATAGAACGTCAGACAAATTATTGGTTTTGGCATATTTCCCTTCTTCTTTTTCACTTTTTAGGATAAATGAAGAAAACAAAAGTAGGTGTGGCTTTCTTGCGTTTCTATGAAATCCGAATCCCCCTGTGCAAACTCCTGGCTACAGGCCTGCCCCTCCCCCCATAATTTTTTGCACAACTTAAAAATGTAATATCTTGCATAAACACCAGCAAACCACAAAACACATGCCCTTGGAGCCCACCCATACCAAAACATCTTCCTACAACACTGAAACTGATAAGTTGGTAGAGGAACTTTTTTTTAAATGAAGACTTGTTAGAGAATATTATACAATCAGCTAATAGACACCACCTAGTTGCTTGACATCGATAAAATAATTCTTGTTTGTCATCAGGTTTCAGACTTACTCTTGAGACAGTATAGAGGTAAATGAGCACATTTATGACGACCGCAGAAAAATGGCGTTCAAAAGAAAGTGAAAGTAGCAATCTGAAGGGACACAGGTTGGGAATACATATTTTTTTGTTTGGTTGGATATGTATTGTAAGTGGTACTGTGTGACATTTATTTAGGCCGGAGGCTCTTCGCGTATGGAAAGATAGAGACCCTTTACCAACCTATGGAAACCTTATTGCCATCTTCGTGAAAGCAGATAGGAGGGAAGGATGCACAAGAAGTACTTGTTACACAGTATTGTTTGAATACCTTGTGTTTATTTTTGTATTATAAAGTTACCATAAAAAACTTAGCATCAGTGTTTACTTGCTGTTGTTGTTGTTTTTGTTGTTGTTGTTTTTTTAAAAATAAAACTAAAATTCATCAGAGAAACAATTTGATTATCCTACCAAATTTTATATGGTAAAGAGATCAAATTAAAATTCAGAGTACAAATTCAATGAAACTTAATTAATTTACAGGTAATAATAATGTCAATAATAATTAGTCTCGCATAGCCAGACCCTTTACCACCCTTGACCACCCTTACCCGCTTTCCTCCACCCGAATAGCGGGGTCTGGCTACGTGAGACTAGTCAATAATATGCAGTGAACAGCGATAGAGTAATGGTTATACTGGCTTGCTGTAAAAAAAAGAATAGAATTTCCTGCCACAAGTTTGATCACCAATCCTGCACACTTCCTAAATGCCAGTCAAATTAAAGTACAGAATTGGACTTGGCTACTATTCTGCACTCTCTCCCCACATTTCCAGAAGTTTCTGTAAGAGTGCAGGACAGACTGTGAACAAATAATTTCTTGTTTAGCTAGCTTGTGTTAGCGCTGAAGGTTCAATTTGAATTGGCTGTCTTCTAAAATATTTAGTTTTAGTTCTTTTTTCATGTTCTACACACATTTAGTCTTAGCTTTTGTTAAATACTCCCCCTCCCCAAAAAAAAGGGAAAAAAGGGCTTTGGTTACAAGTTTATCACTTCTTAAAGCAAACAACCTTTGATTTGTGAACTGAAAAAGGCCTACTCCTAAATAATTCTCAGTTTGAAGATTCTATTGGAAACATATTATTGATTTGATACAGGAGAATATCACCAGTTTGTTTGCTTAATATTTATAAAAGTGTGTTAATGCTCGCTAGTACTGAGGGACAGGTAAGAATGATTGGCTAGAAAGAAAAATAAGAAACAGATAGTCAGTGTCCAGATTAACTTGTAGAGCCATCAATGTAGCATCCAAATTTGCTCTTGTGTGCAGAGTTTACAGCTTCGTGAAACATCTGAAGGCACACAAATAAGCCACCATTAAACAGTCTCATCTATTTAGTAAATTTCATCTGCTTAAATCTTTTCTTTGACTTAGCTAAATGTTACTCCAGCTATGTAGCCATGTACCCTTCACCAACTATACTGATACTTGGGTGTTTCTACAAATGATACCCTTTACCAACTCGCAAGTTGTTGCACATGTCCTCTTACCAGCATGACATGTGTCAAACTATTCAGCAATAATGGTACTTAACCCTATCGAGTAATTCATACAAAAAAAAATATATATATATATTATTATACTTAGTTAGCATTTTTCTTTCATTTCTTTTTTTTATTAATTTTTTTATTAATTTTTTGCTATGACAATTTGCTTTATGGGTTCAAAGTACATTTGCATAAGTAAGTACTGGCAAGAATTATATGAGCTCCAATAGTAGGAACAGTTTCTGATATAATGTATTTTTAATTATCTTCAATTAACTTTGTCATTAAAGTACAGTAGAATGTCAGTTATCCGGGACGGAGGGTGTCCAGATAAGTGAATATTCAGGATAAGCCAATGTACATGTTTTACTAATACAGCTGCTTCTATGGTTAAAAGCAGCCTCCAACTAACTTTTTTTGATAAGCAGCATACTTCCAGCTTGTCCTTAATGCTTAGCACCACTCTTTTCCTCTTGCCTGTAGCCATTCTCTATGTCTGGTTGACCACATTTCGGATAACTGAAGTCAGGATAACTGACATTCTACTGTAAATATAACTGCTCATTTTAGTCCATTTGAAGACTTTTAATTAGCTATAATAGGATTGCATTGTTAATTAATGTGGTTTCACTGTGCTTTTGTAGTTTGTGGGTTGCCGGCTGAGGTTTCGCTGTGAGCTGGAGCCTTTTTCACGTCAAGGACCCCAACAGTGTTTCTTTGAAACGACCCATTGCATTCATAAGTTGGGGCACCTAGCCAAGGTAGCTTCAGTTTTCATAACACCTTTGCTAATCTGGATTTGTTGCTGATTGCATGGTGGATTTGATTTGTCATTTATCTAGCTATGACAGTACAGATATATGCTAGTTTTCCAAGCTGGCTGTAATAATTTTAGCTATACCTCCCTGAGTTAGTTACCATTTTTCTTTCTTTTTTTAATTTTTATTATTATGATTTTTTTTGTTATGACAATTTGCTTTATGGGTTCAAAGTACGTTTGCATGAGTAAGTACTGGCAAGAATTATATGAGCTCCATAGTAGCCACAGCTTCTGATATAATGTTTATTTTCTTCCATTAACTTTGTCATTAAAGTAAATTTAACTGCTCATTTTAGTCCATTTGAAGACTTTTAATTAGCTATAATAGGATTGCATTGATAATTAATGTGGTTTCACTGTCCTTTTGTAGTTGCAATTGTAGTATATTACTTGTGGGCATAGACTATAGAGAAGAAGTTGGATGGATGTCCTATTAAAAATTATATTTTAAGAGAAGCCAGAGACACTCACCGGTATATAATATACTTTCACGTCAACACTCCACTTCCAGCAACTCCATTAACTTCCCCAAGCAACCGCGGACCGCAAGTATTAAATTGTTAGCTCACATGATTATGGTGTGACCTTATAACAAGCAAAATAAGCTTCTAAAAGACTGAAAATAACCGGAACCAATCCATCTTACAGCAAGTTTTGAGGAGACTGCGAGAAACTAGCCCAATCAATTGCTCTTGATCATGTCCTGTAGGAAAAACTTTTATCCATATTATTTCTAAATGCTGAGGGACTCTCTATAGGCTTCATACTTTCTATTCTGAGTGTTTGAAGTCCATAGGCAATAAATAAGTTGGGACATAGGCGTCCTGAAAAATCTTGGTCAAAATTTTTTCTTGATCTTCGTTTTCAGACAGTTAAAAAAATACTTATCTGCCCATAAGGGTTCAATATTTTTTAAAAAGGAAGTACAATGTCTACTTTATGTTCAAAAAAGATGTGACGGTTTAATTAAAAAACAGATTTAACCTGTTCTCACCCGTATATATGCGGTTTTGGCATAGAAAGGGTTTTAAAAAATAAATAAATAAATAAAATTAAAAAAGATAACTGCAAGATTAGATGGATTTGAGTCAGTCAATTGAAATTTGTTGTTGTGGTAGCTAATGCATTGATATATTTAGATGTTTCAGCCTTTCAGCCCTTTGCAATTCTTTCAGTTTTCATTTGTGCTTACTTTTTACATTACTAGAATAAACACAAGGCTACTAGCAGTGGGTTATTCCTTTAGTACAGCCTTGCTTTTCAACACAGCAACGAAATAGTAATCTACTGAACATGCAATTGACCAGCTTATTCCACATACTAAGTTTCCATTAGAACACTCTTACAAAGCATGATTTTCAAACTTACCACGTTCATTAATACACTGTAAAGACACTTCTTTTTTATTGCAACAGTCATGGAACGTTCCATTAATGTACTTTTTTTGACCACAATCCACTGATCTGTATTGATCTTCCTATAAATAAAATGGAGAAATAATTACGTTAATACAGTCGTAAAAAAGAACATAAGAACAAAAAATAAATTCAAAAAATATGTACATAGATGTAAATAAAGTATCACTTCACACATTGTTATGGAACATGCAACCCCTTTTATTTCCCACTCCGCTAATCATGTCACAGTTTTTTTTTTAGTTTTAAACTTTTCAGAATTTTGCTAATTAAAGCTATACTATAGCTCGCTTGATATTTGTGCTGGTAGCTAACAGTGCTATTCCCACAAGTAACACGATGAAATAGCATGAAATGAAGCCAAGTGCTCTTTCAATTGCTTTACGGGTACTATTGATCCCTAATATCACAGATTACCAGTGTTAACACTCGCTAATAGTAGGTCAGCTTTTAAAAAATCATTTGCACTTGTAGCTACAGTGTATCGTTCACTCACAATCTTTGTATTTAAGGATTAGCTTCCTCTGGAATATGTGGGAAAATTTTTTCATCTAATACGGGTAGCAGCGCTAAAGAATGACATTATCTCCAACTAGAAACTACTCCAACTGTATGTTTCCAAGGCTAAACCTGCATGCATGTACCTGTACTGTTTCACTTAAGTTTCCCCGTGCAATTTCAATTGAACAGGGAGTTTTCCCATACATTTTGAATGGTCAATTTATGTGTTGTGCTATTATGTAATGCTATAGGAGACAGTATGCTTAAGGGGGAAAAACATGTACTACTTATCCACTTCCTCTGTAATACTAAGTTTCATATTGTCACATTTGAAGGTACACACATCATTAGGCATTAATTTTCATACCCTCTAGGTCACTTGACTGTAATTAAATAGAATAAAAGCAATAATAGATAATGCTGATTGATTAAACTGACAGAAATCTTAATGATAAAATATTGATTCAATGAGAGCCAGGACTAAAGACGTGAACAGCCAATAATGGCCACAACATTCAATGATTACATTATACTTGCTAGTTTGCAATCTTACGCTGGTGTTATAAGAGTCATGCATACTAACATTCATATTTTTTAGATGATAGCTTAGCTCCACATAGCCTTAGTTGCATAATATATGTATACTATAGTCAAACCTCACCTCCCATTTTTCTGCAGCATGAAAAATATTTTTTGTGGTATGTTCATCACCAAAACATTGGATGCAATAATAAGTTCCAGGACCACACTCCTGACAACGAATCAGTGCAGGGAACCAAGCAGACAGAACAAATCTGACTAACAGCCATACATTCTGACTCTGTAAATGCTGTCAGTAAACCACTCCTGATTTTATTCCATCCCAATATACTTGACTTAGTTTCAAGCTCATGGTGACTTGGTTCAATACCAGCCAGATTTTCTGTCAAGAGAGAGTTTATCAAGAGAGAGTCACTATCGGAATTGGAAGCCGAGCTCGCAACAACCTCCTGTTTGGCTCCGATAGCTACTACAACCGCAATGAATGACAGTCTTTGAGACCTTTCCCGACGTATGCCGAATTAATTTATGACTACCAAGGCTATACTGCCTACGAAAGGACATCGTGAAGAAAAACCCCAGCAGCTAAAAAGGGAACGTAAGTAGTAGTCCCATCCCCTCTCAGACTGAATCGAATTATTAAGTGGACTATTCCAGATTAGCCACTCCTTCTATGCGAGACATTTTGATGGAAATAATTACCACCAATGAGCTCGGTTGTCTGTGTACGTTTGGAGGGAGGTCCACTAAGCCAGCTACACCTTACCTACTATGTCCTGGCCCTGCCCATCTAGTCATGTGCCAGGTGTTAATTGTTGTTAACTGTTGTTAATTACTGTTAATTGTTTGATTACTGTTGCTTTTTTGCCAGACCCCACTCATTCTTTTGGTGGTTTTATACTCGAGGGGAGTATACATGTCCAGTAGGGGGCTACTCAGACCCCTACCCCCAAAAAGTAAACTCATCATGTAACAATAATTAAATATACCATGACATGAACTCCAATTGTGTGATAGTTATGATTTAGCTAGGGTGGTCGTAGTTTGAGCGAGTTGTTCAGGGGGCGACCTGATATACGCCAGGAATGCGGAGCTGCTCCATCTACCTAGCATCTGAATAGTGGAGTCTTCTATTCCTGCCTTCGCTGCTGTCGTGGCTTCCCCGATCCGGAAGCTGTGGCCAGCAAACTCCTAGTATGGGAGACTGAGTTCTTGGAGGGCTGATCGGACATGCTTAGAGAATGTTGGCTTTGTCAGAGGATCGCCATTCTTGAATCTGAAGAAAGGGCTGTGATCTCTGCCTCTTACTGCAGTGTAGCCTAACACAGCTGCCACTGGACACAGTACACACCAGTTCGTCCCAGCTGTATGTCGGCTCCTCTGCCAAACTGGTCGGTCTATGACCGTTTCAGGTGAACCCGTATTATTGTCGGAGTTGTCACATCGTCTACAGTAATGTCACCCCAGCTGAGATGCGACTGTGCATCATGGAGGGTATTGTTATTTCCCCTGCTCTAAAGAAACCAAAGAAGCAAAGTGTGGAGGCTGCCCAGAGCATCGTCACATCTGCGTCCCCAGCTTTAACTGACCACAGAGAATGCATTCTTCTCAAGATCGCTGGGGTAATTGGTAGCCTAATCCGCTTGATTAGGGGGTCTTTTGGGAGTATACTATTTTAATTCATGCCTGGACCAGCCGGAGGCGTGGCAGTAAAGAATATTGCTTAGGTTCGGGTAGCCCCAGCGTGATTTGGGTATGCCGAATTCCTGCCAGATATACTTTAATTGTGCTTGGTGACAGGTGCTGTGATGCAAGGTATGATGAATAGTAACACAAAATGGCTGGTAGCAGTTATCAACAGCCGCTATAGTAAGGAACCTGCCATCATGCAGATGCTGAGATGTCTCTTCTTCATCGAGGCACACGGTCAATTGTCGCTGTTGGCAGTCCACCTCCCAGGTGCATGCAACACCCTGGCTGACAATTTATCGAGGGATAGGCTATCATCCTTTAGGCAAAAATGGGGAATGTTCAACTTGTTGAGACAGTAATTCCTCATTCTCTTTTACAGTGGCTCCTGGACCCAGACATGGATTGGACCTCACAGACTTGGACTTAACAGTTCATTTCTTCTGTCGTCAGGGTATCGCAGGCTCCACACACAAGACATATGAGTCATCCCTGAAGAAATTTTCTAATTTTTGTGAACTGTATGCCATTTTCACCCCTTTCCCGGTATCTGCTTGATTGTCACACCATGCCCTGATGTGTTTGCCTTTCCATTGTTCATTGCCCCATACCACCACTGTTACGATAACAATGGGATTAGTTCTTTTACCGCTATCTGCAGTAATCGAGACTTGTCGTCCCAGGCAAGTTGGAACCACCCTGAATGATGCCATGCACCACACCCCCAGTTACCTGAGGCGTCCGATGTCAGTTCCAGCCATCCACTGCTATCATCCACTATAAGTGCTGACCCATTCCAGTATGAGGCAAACAACTGCCACCACCTGTTATCAGACTTGAACTCCTTGTTCAGTCGAATATGGTGATGTTTTTGCTTCGCTATGCTTAGCAAAGAGATGATGCGTCTCATGAATGCCCTCCCTGGGGGTATTACAGTGCACGCATGCTGTAGAGTACCAACTAGGGACTCCAATTCGTGACGAGTACATGACCTTTTTCCTGCGCAGTCCTGGATAAGCTCGACCAGCCGCTCCAATTTTGCACGTGGTAATCTCAGCTCCTGACGTACCGTGTCAATTTCTATACCCAGGAAAATAAGAGTAGTACTGGGGCCTTCCTGCTTCTCTGGCGCGAGGGGAACGCCAAGTTCCCTGCATGTTCTTGTCAGGATATTGCTATTGCATCATTATTTGTGTACATCAAAGTCAAGAGAAAGGGATATATTTCAATCCAAAATTAAAAGGTCATTTTTCAATTTCTGCTGTATTCAGTACGTACAGACATGTGAAACCTCGTCTATTCTGACACCATGGGGGGTGTGGTGATGCACACAGGCTGCTGGCGAGCGAATAATTTCTTTGCTGCAAGCCCACGATACTATGGCATTACACTATATTCTCAGCGGTTTACCGGAGTGTTTGGAGTTTCCCATTGAAGCTACTGGTGAGGTGAGTGTCGCTTTGCTTCTGTTATGAAGACAATAACTTCTACAGTTTCATTGCACGAGTAGCAATCGACTTGCATGAGGTACATATTGGCGTATTCATATCGATACTACGCCAAATAAGTTGTTCTTTTATTCTCGGTGAAAGCTAGCTAGTGTATAGTATTTATTTTATTGCGTTCAACTACCCCGCTACGAAGTGTTGCTAAATATGGCCAGGGAACTTTGTAGCACGCTCTGGTCCTTCAGTAGATCAGTGTACACGTACGCCTAATGCAAAACTAAAAGCCACATACTCCTACGCAATTTAAAATGAAGACCTAGATACAATGTATTTCCCGAACTCGTTAGTAGACAGCTACGCTCGCTTCACTACTTTATTGGAGTAATATATAGTGGGTGTGTCACTGATTCTATTTTTATATGAATATAGTTATTGATGAGATGAGATATTGTATGTATGTGTGTGTATTATTGTTGTTGTGTATATTATTGTTGTTGTGTATTTCTGTAGTGGTGTAGAAGCCAAACAGCCTAACTCTGCCATCCGTAAGTGTATTCGTGTCCAACTTATCAAGAACGGAAAGAAGATCACTGCCTTTGTTCCCAATGACGGTTGCTTGAACTTCATTGAAGAGAACGATGAGGTGTTGATTGCCGGATTTGGACGAAAGGGCCACGCTGTGGGAGATATTCCTGGTAAGGGATAATATAGAGCATATTAGAAGGAGGGGATTTTTTTTTGTTTTTGATTTTTTGCTTTTCATAAGTAGGTGTGGTGCTAGCTATTTTAGAAGCCTAATTAGATCGACTTTTTGTGGGACTCGTATTTGTCTCAGCTGGGTTGGGTTTGTTGTCTCGTGTGATGATATTTACCTACCTGACATTTACTGTGGAGGTAAAACTGATTTAATGAGTCTGATGAGACACTACTGGGAGGGGGTGGAGCTGGACTAGTTCGGAGAGGGGTGGAGCTGGACTGGTGTGGGGAGGGATGGAGCTGGACTGGTGCGGGGAGGGGTGGAGCTAGACTAGTGCAGGAAGGGGTGGAGCTGGACTGGTGCAGAGAGGGGTGGAGCTGGACTGGTGCGAGGAGGAAGAGCTTAGAGCTTAGGGTGTGGTTTATGTTGCCTTCTAGTTATAGATATCATTGCAACTGACAGTGATAGGTGCCATGTGATAGCTTAATTTTATGAAGTCTATTCACAAATGGTTTGTGTCAGTGCATAGGTTTTTTATTAGACCACATGTACTTATGAAAATTGCTGACATGTAAACACTTACATAGGCTTTGTTGTTTTTGTTAGTTGATTGTTGTTTTTTGTTTGTTTTGTTATTCCCCATAAAATTTCAGAATTTGTTATACTTAGTGAATGTATCCGGTTTGGGTATTCTATAAATCGTGGTACTTACTACATTGAAAGTTGTGATGGCAACTAGTGCTCTCTCTCTCTCCCTTCTTTTTACTTAATGTCCCAGAGCGAGTAAGAATTGAAAGGAGGCATTTGCAATTGTGCGAACGTCTCCTTTCGAACCTTGACATTGACAGTTAATGATGCAATAGGTTGGCTGCACATCTCAAATGACTTACCTGATACTTTCTATGTAGGCAAAACTGATTTAATGAGTCTGATGGGATGAGTTGTGCATTACACATTTAGCATTCATTATGTTAGTTTCTGAGTCCAACTTATAATGTTCTATGAAGTAACCGCTCTCTGTGTCTGTGGTGTGTGTGTAGGTGTCAGATTCAAGGTGGTGAAGGTAGCCAATGTGTCATTGTGGGCTCTCTACTCTGGCAAGAAGGAACAACCTCGATCATAACTTGCTCTTGGATATTCTGTGGCTGTGTCATTAATGCTTGTTTCAATGCGATATCTTTTCTCTTTATTATTAAAATGTTAAACTAAAAATTTTTTAATTAGTCCATGTTGTAAATAAATAAAGTACGGGAAGTAACTTAGTAGTTGCAGTTTCTGAAGGAGGGAGTGTCACAACGTGTGGGTATGGTTAGCTAGCATTGAAAAAGCAAATTATCTAGTCTAAAGATTTAATCATAAGAAAGAGCATTGCAGTAGCAGATAGTTGGTCTGGAGACCTGGCCATGCTAAATTTGTTCAGGAGCAAGTGGTGACCACCTCCTTGATATCTGAATTTCTACCACAGTTGCTAAACCTAGCGTTGAAAGGGTGGCATGCTCCATTTTTCACCTTTTATGATCTGCTCTAATGCTTGTCAAATTTACCTGTTATGCCCAATCAAATACTCCAAGTCGATGGCCTTGGTAAGGGATCAGGCTGGAGACAACTGACTATCTCCTGCAGCGTCTCTCGCGATTGCGGTTCAGCGAGGGAACTCCGTATCAGTATACGGAGGCATCACAACTTGACTTCATTTTATTTCTTTATTATTATTTTATTTTATTTTATTTAAAAGTTTTATTATAATGAGTTACAATTATTAATTATCATCATCATCATTATAACTATTATTATTATTATTATAATATAAATACTAGAAAATTATTAATTAGAGTCATAATGATAGTGAACTTGGACGTTCAAAGAAAATGTACTATGAATCATGAGTATATTGCTTGGTAGACACTACCAGCTAGCTTTCACATGTGTCAGCCTCTATATACCGATGCAAGCTTAGACAACTATTTAATTCTTTGCATTTCAAAATTAAAAAATCCTCAAAAACTACCTATTATGCTGGCACACCTATTCTGCCCAAAATTATGCCGGCATAATCAATTTGTGGTTGAGGAGGCGGTAATAGGTATTAGACCGCCCCAATATAATTTGTGCGGCAGAACAAATTTGGTATTATGGTCATGTCTGCATTGAACTTAGCTGTACGGTAAAGGGACTGGCTATACCAGACTAATAGTCTGTTGGTGTAGCCGACCTTTTACTGGCCCTAAAAGACTTACCGTCTTGTAATAGGACTGGAACATCTCGACAATTATTTGAAATATCTGGTGTCTGGACCAAATATATTGTGTGCGCGCGAAATAAAACCGCACGGACACAGCGCGGTTGGCGAACAGCAAGGGGTTGGGGGCGGACGTCGAACGTTATGTGGGCGTAAAAAAAAGTGATATCCATAATGGCGCTGCCAACTTCGTACTGTTTCGGTGACCTCCTACCTGGTGTGGATGAGAAATTATGGACGGCTAACCTACTCTTACTCTGCTTAACTCTGCTAAAATGGAAATTAATTCCCAAGTACGTTTATGATATGATTTTCTCTTTGCATAGTATGTGGGTGGATCCCAAAGCCCTAGGGAGGTTTTTAGTGTTTAATATCCTACAAGAGCTACAAAGGGGAAAACTTAGAAACGATTTGAAGTCAGCTTTGATAGAATATAGTGAGAAACCAATCTGGAAAAATATGAAAGAACACAGCTTAGATAATGGCAATGTTGGTAAAAAGTCATCTTTAATACTTACTCCTGAACAGTTTTTCAGCTTTTCTCTTACAAGTGAGCATATTGAGGTTCTTTTAAATGGATTGGTAGATGTATATGCATCCAATAAGTGGAAAGAGATTGGAAATGGACTGGGATTGCCTCGTGTCTGCATTGAAACGTGTCGGGAAGGAGATATGCAGTCAAAATTACAAAATGTCTTCTCGTTGTGGGTTTCCCAAAAGTATCGTAGTTGCCGCCGTCCCACTCTGATAAATTTGAAAGAAGTCTTATGCAGTGATTCTGTACAATTAAATGCTGTTGCAGAATCCATACATATGATATTTAAAGAAATGCTTGAGCCAGGCTTGCTAGAGCTTCTGTCAGAATCCAGTAGCTCACTAGTTGTTGAAGGTAGGCCCACTCTATTGGAATGCAGGCATAATTCTGATCTTAAGGTGTTATCTTATCGGTGGTTCAAAGATGGTATACCCTTGTGTGACAATGGTTTTTACTTGGGCACAGCCTGCCCCTTTCTGGTCATTCTCAAAGCTGATCATGTTGCCAGTGGTTTGTACTGCTGTAGAGTACTAGAAAGTGACAAAGAATGGTACAGCAAGCCACTGAAGGTGAACGTTATTGCTTCGCCAATCAAGAACCACTTGTTGAAGTTTTATTCCCAACGAGGCAATGGCATTGTGACTAGAATAGGGCCTTTGAAAACTTTTTTGAAGTATACCGATCTCACATTATTGAATACAAAAAGTGACATTGAGCATAAGAAGAGTAAAAGCATAGCTACCTACCAAGAACTTTTTACTCACTACAAACCCGGAATGACGTTAGTGTTAGTAGGGAGAGTAGGTAGTGGTAAGAGTTGCTTGGCAAACAAAGTAGTGTACGACTGGGCTGTCAAGGACTGCACATTGAAACATGCCAAGTTTGTTTTCCTGGTGTCACTGAAGGATTTCCCCAAGGAATGCAACCTCTCTATGGTTCTTCGTCATATCTATAAAAATGAGCATGAATTAGAACTAGTTCTAAAAATCATAGAAGCTAGTCAAGGTAATGAAGTTTGCTTTATACTAGACGGTTTGGAAAAGTACCTCCCAAAAACAAGCAAGAAATCACAAATTTATGATTTAATAAGAAAGGAGTACCTCCCAAAATCGATGGTAATTGTAACTTCCAGATCAGCAACCGATGTAAGGAAACTGTGCCCACAAGATAATGTAGTTGAAGTAGCAGGGTTTTCCCAGCAAAAAGTTTTGGAATTTGTGAAAAATTATCCATTTAACTGCGACTCTTTAAGAAGAGGTAAAAGTAGTTCAGAAGTTTGCTCATATTTAACAAAATATTCCAATGTTTTAAATTTGTGTAACTTACCATTGCATTTAGCTATCATTTGCCAAGTGTACCAGGAAAAGAATTTCTTTCCATTAACGGAAACAGCTTTATTATCAAAATTCACATGCCAGCTTTTGTCACAGGTGCATTTTCGTGGTCATCAGCCTAACTGGACATTGAAGAAACTTCCCGATAACATGAAGCAAGATTTTAAAGATATTTGTTCCCTGGCATTCTCCTGTTCTTTTCCTTCTGCTGATGACTCCAGAAAATTTACACGGATGAACACTATGGCTTTAAAAACGGGTCTGGTTGAAGACGTGTCTGGTTTCACTGCATCCAATGTACCAGAATTTAGGGTCGTCCATGCAAGCATCCAGGATTTCTTAGCGGCTCTGCATATTGTTGGTCTTTCAATTAGTCGGCAAATAACATTGATGATGAAATATCTTAATGTGTTGCATGTTTGGAAGTATTATTTTGGCATTGTAGCATTCGATGACAAGTTGGATCTGATAAGTGTATTCATTAAATGCCACAGGCTCCAACCACAATATTTGTTTCAGTGTGCATATGAATCTCAACAACCCATAGTATGTGAAGCAGTTGCTAAAGCATGCCCTCTTGAAATAAATTTAAGAGAAACAACACCAACATTAGCAATAGAAACGGTGTTTTATGTTTTGTCTGTCTTGTCTAAACCAGCCATCACGCTAAACTGTCAATCTATTGGCCTTGGAGCTGAAGCTACTAAATCTTTGGCTGAAGGTCTAAAACTTGATAAAAGCATACTTGCTTTGAATCTTTCATTCAGCAGTGATATCATTTCTAATGGAGCTGGAGAACTTTGTAAATCTTTCAAACATAATAAAACCCTCGAGTTTCTGGACATCTCTAGCTGTGAAGTGAGCAAAACCAGTCTTTTGGCATTAGCAGAAGGGCTTAATCATAATGACAGCATAAAGCATTTCGATGCTTCTATAAATAACTTCAGTATGGAAGATTTGATATATATAAAGAAGTTCTTGAATAAAGTACATACTTTTATATTTTCTCAGACTTGCTTCAATATGAATGGTATAAAGGTTTTGAGTGAAGTACTTTCACAAGGCCAGATAAAACACCTGAATCTTACTGCAAGCGATATTGATTCAAGAGGTATGATTGTTTTAGCAAAAGCTTTAAAACATTCGCACAATCTTTGTGTTTTAAATTTGTCCAAGAACAATATTGATGGCCGTTGCGCCAGAGAAGTGCAAAATTTGCTGACAGACAATGATTCCATTGAAGTTTTGGATCTTTCAAGAAACAGTATTGGCCACCAAGGTGCTCAAGCATTGGGCTGTGCTTTGAAAACCAATAGAAAACTTCGAACTTTGGCATTTGCCCAGAATAAAATAGGACCAAAGGGTATGAAGCGTTTAGCTGCTGGTTTGCTCATCAATTCTACCGTAAAAAGTCTCGACCTTTCACTGAATGAATTAGGCTCAGAGGGTGCTATTTACCTCGCACATGCACTATGCTCAAATGAGTCACTATCAAGTTTGAACATCAGAGAAAACTCAATCGAATACCGTGGAATGGGAACACTTGTGGAAAGCCTCATATTATCTTGTGGTACAATCAAAGAACTAGACCTGTCATGGAATGAAATGCATCCAGCCAGTGCCGAAGCATTGGCCAATTGGATATTGCAAACTAATGAAATAATTTCATTGAGTATTAGCCATACAGTTTCTTTACACTCCTTGACTTCTTTTGCTGAATTGAACAGCGACTCCATACAGAAGTTAGATATATCTTTCAATAGTAATGTAATTTATTTTGGGGTCATTGAGAACATGGCCAATCTACAGTTTCCCAATATTCAAGAGCTGGATATTTCTGGAAATAATATATCAGATGCCGATATAGCAGCATTAGCAACAGCAATAAAAAGTGAGAAATCATATTTAGTTAAATTAAAACTTAAGCATAATCACATAAAATGCTATGGAGCTCTTTTACTGGCTAATGGGCTTTACCACAATCAAAGACTCCGACATCTGGAGTTGTCTTGGAATTCTTTACGTTGCGACGGTGCTAAAGCAATAGCTATTAGTCTCAAGGTCAACAAAACTTTAGAAGTTTTAAAACTTGATCACAACGATGTCGCATGTGCTGGTGCCACTGCTATAGGAAATAGTATTAAATTGAATGATACTATTAAAACCATTGACCTTTCTTGGAACAACATTAATTCTGATGGAGCTGTTGCCTTGTTGAAGGGTTTAAACACAAGCCTGCAAATGGTTTCCATCAACCTCGAACATAACTGCATTGGATCCAGGGGGCTTAAAGAGATTAACGAACAATTCGAGGAAATATACTGTTTTTCTGGTTTTAACATTTTGAATAAGTCTAAATATTATGAGGTTGATAAAAATCAATATTTGTCAGGCAATAGAAGCTATAGTACCAAAACTTATAGTGAATCAGTGACAGATTCTTTCCAAGACGATTTTATTACTAAGTATTCAGCTAGTACTGAAACCTCTAACGAGTCCATGCTGGATTCTTTCCTAGATAATATCGTTACAAAAGATTCAACTAATGATGGTTTCAATGTTGTTGGAGAAACTTGTTATTTATACGATGGAAAATCTTCTGAATTTGATTGGAAAGATATGGGGTTCAAACTGTTATTCAGTCGAGAAGCTCCGGCTCAGATATTCTGCATTTCAGCAGCGATAGGTGGAAATTGTGAGCTACCTGAGCGTACTGATGAATTCGTGAGTGGAATATTTAGAGTGGAAAACTTGAATGATTGTAAGATTCCTGATACAACTATTCAGATGCAGCATTGTGTTTCTGGTGCTCTCACTAGTCTTTCCTTTGTTGTTAGTCACAACACTGAACCTCCCTACAAATTCTGTTACTATGACGGAGGAAGGTTCTACGAGAACTATGGAGAAGTTGATGTCAAGTGCTTCTCTGTGTGGGCTCTTGTTTACAGGCATGGATTGGATGGGTTATTGTCTTTACTCCAAAAAAATTATCTGGCGACACTCTCCCATGATCGTTGTCCTGAGCAGTCTGAAAACCAATATCTGTACAAGTACTATATTTCCTTCATAAAGAACTGTGCTATATTTCAAAAGTGCTTGAAAATTTATCACAACGATAGCGGAATAGTTAATTGCACTGACGTAACATTTAAATTCCTAGATCAGAGTGAGGAAATACATTTAACTGTAGAAGAAGAAGAAGAGGGCATTCAATTAACTTTCACAGGCAATGCAACAGTTACGAAATCTGAAATAGATGATTATATAGAAGAACGACCGCCCACAGTACAGCTGAATGCTAAGGTAGAAAGAACAAAACCTTCATTTGAGTACCAAATAACACTGGAAGGGACTGACAATATCATTCATTGCAATCACTTTGTGAGGCAATACAGTAAGTTCAAAATTATTGCATACTGGGTTAAGAACACAACTATTCATATCATAGATAACATGATGGTTTAACCATAGCTACAACTGATGCATCTACTCATAGTGGTGTGAGATCACTTGTTAAATGTTATTCCCATTCAGGTAATGACTATGTTTTACCAACTCTAATCAGCTCATGGATGATTATTCATGAATACACACTGTCATTGGTCATCGGCAATAGTGACACACAAGCGTACATAGATGCAGTTTTTTTATAGCAACTTTTTCACTTGCACCCCTTTGTATAGTTTTCCATAGCTCTCTGGAACTTGAACTAACCGCATGCACTTCTGCAAAATTAAAAGCCAAATTAGTGTGAAGTCATGCATACAATTGATAAATTGAGTGGCTACCTTTCATTATAATGTTCCTAGTTTTTGCTTTTAATTTGCCCTGATTTAGCTAGTACTTTCTGTAATAATATTATTGAACCAGGTGTATTTGTTACATCTTACCACGCTGTAAGTTATATGCAAATCAAAATTGTTAATTTTGTTATAATGTATTGGTATTGTCCAACTTTTATACAAATGAAATTGACTCCCATTGGAAAACAACCTGTTAAGAAATTTCAACCTAGAAACTTTAAATTAAGTATCGTGACAGATAAAGATTTTAATGTCATTTAAACTTTTTTCAGTGCAAATTTCTAGTAGCTAATATTAGAAATTTACACTGAAAAATGTTATATACTTCATAATCTGACTATAGTACTTTGATAATAAATCGCTAGTATCAGATCTCATATTAGCACATAATCATCCATAGTGAAAGTGTTAGTTGTTTAATTAATAGCAAATTTTTCTCGGATTTACAGCCAATATTGTTAATTATAATGTAGTTATTTAATAATTATTCAGCTGAGAATGACTGAATCAATGAATGTTATTGTGAAGTTAGCTAGCCATTCATTATTTTGGATTTTTGGTATAATTATAATTTTTATCTCCAAATAGTTTGCAGTCACACCTTCACAACTTTATATTAAAATTTCAACTAACATTTTTAAAGTAATGGCTCATTATTTGCCGTTGATATTACCTTACCAACTAGAATTGACCGCAACTACTTGCCGTGTTACAATTCCATGCATGGGTTATAAGCTTTTTTTTTTGACTGCTCTATCTTGTAGTTGTAGTCAAACTTAATCCCCTCAAACTTCTCCCTGAAGTAAATCTAAAATTCATTCACTCTAAAGAATATTATTCTTTTGCTGGTGTATCCAGCTCATACTAATAAGCAATAACTACTTGATATTTGGGCAAGCTATGATGTCATTAAGAAAGAGTTCAAATAGGTGTGCAAGTGGCATTAAGAGAACTATCAAGACTGAAGATTTGCATTCAATAAACTTTCAACATGTCTTTGCCATATATGGTTGTATCTTTAATGGTTGTTATATTTTGTTTTGTTGTTAATGCCATTTTATGCTGTTGTTTTTTTTACAATCAGACCATGTACAAGATGTACAAGTGGAAGTTCCGGCAACCTTGACAGATCCAAACCACATTGAGGTAGCCACATAGCCACACTTAGCTACTTTATAATGTTTACTATAATTTACAAGCTGCAGCAAAGCAAGTACGATAAAATTGTAATTACTCACTTATGCTATGTGTATTTGTACAGTAATTTGATATTTTTGGTATTTCTTTCAAACATGAGCAGCTATTTCTCACAAATCATAGAGTAACTCTAGTTGAAGTTGACACATTTCTTTTGTATGTTTTTAGCTATATGTTATTTTTTTTCATGAGCCATTTCAATTCATACCAAAGGGATCATCTATATAATTAGAATTCCAATATAATCATACCCTTTAATACCTGCATTTTTAAAATTCTTCATTGAATTATAATGGAAGGCAAATTACTACTTTTGTGGTATCATTAACCAAATAATCTTTGTCTAATATGAATATGTAATTCATTTTAATTCTTTTTACTTAAATAAAGATGAGAAATTATGTATGTATAAAGTCTATTCTCTACAGAAGTCAATTATAAATCGCTATAGCTAATATCAAAATTGTTTCTCTATAGTATAATTGAGTTTGGTTGTTAACTACAGATATATACAAGAGCTGCTGGAAAGATCAAGCCTGAAATGTTGAAGAAAGACCTCCAGTCAGGAGAACACCTCTGTGCAATAGCTGACAAGATGGGTGATAGCTGGAAAAACATGTCGCACTTGTTGCAATTAACGGACAGTGAAGTAGAAGACATCATTAATGGTGCAAACCAGAATAATCCGAAGAGACAAAGGTTGTAAATAACTTGTTCTTATGAGCAGTAACTGTTTAACTAGCACTATGCTCTATCATTATTTAGGCAGGAGGCTCTTAACATATGGAGAAATAGAGCACCTTCACCAACATATGGAAACCTTCTTGCTATCTTGGTGAAGGCAGAGAGGAAAGATGCACGAGATGGACTTATTGAATTTTGTAAAAAATAACTGGTTTTGGTACACTGTTTTGAGCTTTATCAGTTTATGTCACATATAATATGTACACTTTATACACATCATTTACACATTCATGCTCACAGCATATCATATACAGTAGAACATCACTTAGCTACAGTGCATTTCACTTAAACAGTAGAATTTTTTTTAAATTTAAAATTTTGTAGTTGTCCACTTTTTTCATTAGATTGAGATGTATGAAAGATGAAATCCTCAAATTAAGCACACATGTATGTTAATATATTATAAACATGTTGCCAAAACCACTGCGGTTTTGTGGTTACTTTTGTGGGTGGGCCAGTAAAGTTTAAATGTACCAATTTTGAATATTAACATTGTTCAGCAAAATTCAAAAATTCTAGAACAGTTTATAGCCGGAAAATCCTAATTTTAAAATGCGGTGTCTTGAGATTATGTCATAACTTAGATGAATATTTATATTTTCATCTGTATGAATATTATTATTTGCCAAGATTGAAAATTGAGGGAAATATAACCAATTTTTCTGCCCAGTTTGGCCACAAATAGGCAATTTTCATCAAGCGATGACGTTTTGACAGGAACTATTATACAATGACGATGTAAACGTGACATCACAACTTTCAGCATGCGCAGACAGGTCAGGAACAGCTGTTAGATTAGAGTTACAGTGTACATACGCGCTAGTGAGCGGGATGGAGGAGCTAGCTACATTTCTTTCAGAAGTGATAGGGATTCTTTTCGGGGCCTTCTACCACCTGTAAACATTCCATCATTGTTACTTTTGAACAGAATAGGAGCCACCAATTCTTCAATTAGTGCCAAACGAAACTCTGTGTTAGATCGGATACCTTTGTCTGGATGGTTGGTACGAAATACGATAGATGCATTCAGAATAGCCATATCAATGAGCCGCCAAAATAGCTTCTTCCACCACTTTACTGTTTTTCTAACCGTTAGAGAGTGGTAAGAGAGTTGTTGGTCAGCTTGGTCAACTGCATTCATAAACTGGTTGCATTCCACAATTGCAGAAGGGCATGGGATAGGCTCAAGATCCCGTCCTCCCTTTGGCCTCTTATTTACAATCTCTATCGATGCACTATGAATAGTAGACAAGAAGGTTACATTATGCCATAAGCCAGCTGTAAATTGACCATCTGTAGCAAATTGATACTGGGGTCGGACCAGTTTGTTCTTTTTTCGTAATTTCCAAGGGAAATGTTTTCGGTTTGGGCGTACAGTACCACACGCAAATGCCCCCCTATCTAACAATGACTGGTAAAGCAAAGGGCTAGTATAAAAGTTATCAGTGAACAGCTTGTGGCCTTTATCCAAATATTGGTCCATAAGCCTCATAACAACAGTATGGGTACCACCAGAATTACCAACATAGCTAAATCTCAAACTTGAGAACATAACCAGAGCTGGATTCTGCATTCACAGAAGCTTTTATACCCCATTTCGTAGGCTTTTTAGGAATGTACTGTAAGAAATGAATACGGCATCTGGTGCCAATCATCATTTCGTCTATCGCAAGTTCCCGCCTAGGTCTGTAGTATTTTTCAAAAGTTTCTGATAACTTGATGATCATGGGTCTAACTTTGTACATAGGATCATAGCCATCTTCCCCCCTTTTTTTCTGTTTAGTCAAATCAACCATGTGGAGATACTTTGAAATTTTGAAATATTTGCTTGGTGTCATTACAGTAGAGAACCAAGATATTCTAAACATAGGTTTAGTAGACCAATAATCATGCACTCAAGGCAGTCTGATCATACCCATTGCGACATTGAGCCCAATAAATGCAAGCAGGTCATCCAGACTGAAATCGAAAAAGTCCCCTTGTTGCACCGAATACAATTTGGTTTGTTCCACAATTAGTTCTAAGACACTGACCGTAACAAATAGCTTGAACATCTGAAGTGGGATGGTCTCCCTCTTTGTACGATCTGTGGGGCCAATAGGCAGAGTAAATGGAGGCAAATCACGTGGTGGTAAACCACTAGTTGGCAAACTAACAGGAGTTGCTTCCCAATCAAATTCTGAGCTATAAAATTACAAGTACACAAGTCACAGTATATTACACATTGAATTCACTAGCACTCACTCATGATCAGAGTCAGTATCATATCCTCCACTGCCTTGATTTGTTCTCCTTCCATGACCCCTTTCAATACCGCACCCCCTCCCTCCTCTACTGTCATGCCCCCTCCCTCTGCCACGACCACGTCCTCTCAAAGCTATAGGCTGGTCACTATCTGAGTCTGGTTCCTGTCCAGATGACACCACCACAGATTCCTCAGATTCAGATACTTCAGACACATCAGAGCAATCTGAGATTCAAAATTCAAATTTGAACAATTGTATACGGTGACTTAGGTTGCTAAAGCTAACAATTCTAGCTAGCTAGCTAAAGCTACTACAACTGGCTAACTGTATACTGTCACAAATCACTTACCTAAGTCTGGATCAAGTAAGAGAAGTGAATCCCTCTCAGCAGGCATAGAGCAACTGGCTGTCTGTAGGCTGTAAGCCCCTTGAAGTAGATTCTGGACCCTATCTTCCTCTGCATCTTCATTCATCCCACTCTCCTGTTCTTTATCATCACTTTCTACTTCCATTTCATCCAGTTCATTCTCCAGTTCACTGACAGAAAGTCCTTCTCCTGTGCAATACCTGACTACACTATCTAAACCTATCCTAGAGCTAGAAGCCATCGTAGTCAGAACTTCAATCGGTTATTGCTACTTCACTGTTCAAGCTAGAAGCTCCAATAAAGTGCACTGTAATATAGAGCTCATTAGCTAGCTGATGACATCAAGAGAGTCATGGCAACCCTGTCCACTTCCTGGTTACAATTTAAAAAAAAATTAATTATAACGTGGGTCAATCTGACAGAGGCAGTCAACTGACGCTGAGCTGCAGCCTTACAGCCTCCATTCTTTTCTTCTCCACAGCCTGTTGCCTCTTCTCCGTTCTATTGATACGGAAGACATCTTTCTCCCTGAAGTATCGAATAGAGCGGGAATCTAACTGTATCTTCATACGTTCAGCAATGGAGACAAATGACATTGCCCCCCTGTTGAACTGAAGTACAGCAAGGTTCAAAGCAACTTGGACTGACAGATAGGAGCAGAATGTAGTCTTGGGGCATTTATCCCACATGATGTTGTTGAAACTTTCGTTTTGATTCTGTGTCGCCCATAGAACACATCTTGCCAATAACTTCCGACTACAAAGTCGTTAGAATATTGACTTGACATGCTTTGCCAGCCTCACAGGAATGAGACGCTTAGAGTCATTATCACTCAAGTGAGGTGGCGGAGCAACCTTCATGGCCTTGGCTCTTTGAAATTTACACCAAGAACCTGGACCTTCAGGACAGCAATGATGCTGTGGATCAGCATCTGTGGAGATTGAGTGGTAGAACACTGCCCAGCAGGCACTTATCATTCCCTCCAAATCTCCTGCATACTCACGTATGGCGTTGCCATAGTATTTCTGCAGGAGGTTTTTTTTTTTGGTTTTGTTTTTTCCTTCTTCGAAATGCTATTTTTGCCACCAATTCATATTTTCTCACTTCCTGCTTTGTTACGGCAGGAATAGCTTTCACGGCAGGGCGTCTCTTAGTGGCTTTTCGAGCCTGTACGGCCTTTTTACTACAATTTCTATGATCTCTATTGGAGGGTTCTTACTAAGAGTTATGAAAGCATATCCTACCCTTTTCTGCACATGTCCCACACACTCATATTTTGTTATACAAACACCTGAACCATACGGCTCGGCAATTTGTACTGCCGTAATGGCCTTAGAATCACCATCACTGACCACATTTACATACCGTAAATTCAGGCGCTCCACAGAGCGTTTCCACAACTCCAAAGCAGTCTCAAGTTCAAGTTCCATGAGCGCAGATGTGCCCCTATGGTTTAGAGTGCAATGATCTTCATGGTCTGCGTACCACGTCTGGAATTCCAGCGATTTCCTGGCTTGAACTTCATCAATGCCCAAGGAATTCATCTTCTGTGAACAGTGTCGGCAGTATTTGCTCAATACTACCTGATCCAGAACATGACCCGTGTCCCACGACGTCACCACACCCACACCATACATGGCAGTGTAACCCCGTTTAGACCAAGTTCCATCAAACGTTACAACATCTAATGGGGGCTCGGTCCAATCGTTAGATGGGACGTCACTGTCGACACCCACCCCGTTAGAGTTAGCCTGATCATCATGACTGCAACTTGCTTCAGAATCTGACTCAGAGGATTCCTCCTGAATCACTTGACTGATCGGCATCATCATTTTCACTTGACTCTGCATCATCATTTTGATCTGACCCTGCATTGTCATCATTCGACTCTGCCGTGTCATTCCTAGACTCGTCACCGCCATTCTCATTAGACTCGTTCCCGATATTATTTTCAGAATCAATACGAGGGGGAACAAACAGAGTCCCATCAGCAGACATAACTCACAATCTATCAGCACAAGAAAGTTGATGTGAGCGAAGCTCAACCTTGCTTGCCTCAAAGAGATCAGCATTGTACTCTGCATAACTGGAATGCGACAAACCACCTGGAAGATCCATACCCACACAGAAAGTATTCTGACATGTCTGACCCCTCCCTATCAATCTCATTGACAATACCGCTCGAGAATTCACAGAGAGATGGTCTCTATTATAAGGGTCAGTTACATGTGGAACCACCCACACTCGCAACCAAGCGTTACTCTAGAAACCAGCCCCATTCTACCACTACTGTTTTCTGAAACTGTCAAGGGATACTTTGGGCAGTGGTGAATCTGCACTACAGAATCCCTCAATTGGCCAAAGGAACAAATATAATTTTTTGCTTGACTTGAACCAGCTCAGAACTATTGTTTGTCAATGGACTCCAGGATTTAGTATTGCTTGGGCGCAATAGCGAACTAGAGCTCCCAGCAGTAAACCCTATAGACCTAGGTGGTGAGCTTGACAATTTAGTCTTACTCACCGAGGGATGAATAGCCTCTGAATCCGTCCTTCTTCATTTAGTAGGTGACTGTTGTTGCCACTGAGTGCCAACAAATGCTCTGCATCTCTTCTTACCCGACTTACGAGGCATGGCAACGAGAATAGAAGAGAGAGAAAAGCTGCTTACTGCGTTGTGACAAGTGGTTGGTCTCACCCCTTTCCAGAATTTCATGAAATATATTAATAATATTTACTACTTACGGCATTCTGTGATTTTGTTGTTTGTATCTTTTATTTGGTGAAAGTTCACTTCAGTTAATTGAGGTCCTTCAATTGCAATACTCATTAGTCTTCCAAGATTGATGTCACTAATTCTAGACCTGAGACGACTTTAATCAACTTCATTTGAATAAACGAGCGTTCTGCAGTGGCTGTTCCAACTGGTAGAACAAGGATGATGTTAAGAAGTAAAAAAAATTGTAGGTCAAAGTTCGGTATATGCACCTGAACATCCATCTTGCACTCAAACTGCACTTGGCCAAACAAATATTTTGCTACGTGTGCCCCCCCTCCCCCCCCATATCCTGTATGAAACCCTGCAGTTAGCTGTAGCAAGTGTCTTGGCATCTGCCGTTGCTTCTGGGTATTGGTCAGCTCAGGTCTTGGGTCACTAAAACACTGAATGCAGTAATAAGTTCCGGGACCACATCCCCTGACAACGAACCAGTACCGGAACAAAGCTGACTAACAGCCATACTTTCTGACTATGAATACCGTCAGTAAACCACTGCTTATTTTATTCCATCCCAATATATTTGACTTGGTTTCAAGCTCATAGTGACTTGTTTCAATACCAGCCAGATTTTCTGTCAAGAGAGAGTCTTCTAGCACAGCACTATCAGAATTTGAAGCCAAACTCACAACTGCTATCACAACCTCGATAAATAACAGTCTTTGAAACTTTTCCTGATGTGTGCCGAGTTAACTTATGACTACCATAGGAGTGGATATTCTGAAATAGTCCACGCCTTACCCAGATTAATTCGATTCTTTCTGAGAGGGGTTAGGAATATTACGTTCCCTTCAGTTGCTGGGTTTTCAGTATCCATGATGTCGTTTCGTAGGCAGTACAGCCTTGAACTTTTTTGATGGAAATAATTACCACCGATGAGCCATTTTGAATAGGAAACGGTTTCAATGATTTGTGAAGTTTGAAGTCTTGATCTTGAAGTAGGAGTGGTTTAGTTACACATGGGTGGTTAAGGGTTCTCTGGACGTTGACATCTTTGAATTTTAGTGGTGTGGTTCTGGTGCACAGTCCGCCCTCTTTTGGTAAAGGGTCTCTCTTAAGCTTGGTGCGTATTTTCTTTTCGCAAATGGCTACTTTACATCACGATGAAGAAGAGGCCAGGTGATGTAGCACTTTTAATCCCAGTGAAATATTTGTTCTTACACTTTTACAGACCTTCTTATGAGCCACTGATCTGGTCTTGACCCCACCTACCATATGACAGGATTGCTACCGTTAGGATAAGTAACTGGAACGTTTTAGTGTCTACGTCATGCTTTTACCACTCACACGTCCGCGTACACCTGCACCTATTCCTAACGACTTCAAAAAGGTCACTTGGTCTTGTATAATTAAAAAAATACATAAAACAAAAGAGTACCATATTCAGTTTTATTACATAAAAAAGATTAGTCAGTAATTGTACATGAATCAATTTCTGTGGTTAGCTTCTTTCCAGTTTATCCAAAACTCTATTTCGGCACATACTGTAGACTTTCTGGTTAAACACACACATGCATGTTGATGATCTTATATCTATATTTTCTTTGCTGACGTCCACAAACAAAATGTGTTTCTGCTCCTTATGCAGTTTGTAATTGAAAAAAAATCCAGCTTTCAACGTCACATCTCCACTTGGTGATTGGGTACAAGGATAGACTTGAAAACCTCCGGTTTCATCCGTGAAGCTGTTGCTACTGAGTATACTTGTTGGCTTTCAATTCTCTCCCTCAGCCTCTATAGTTTGACCTCCTTAACTACTGTACTTTCTCCTTCTGTAAGAAGACCACTTAAAATATCTAGTACTATTTCGTCTATTTTGATGCTATTGCTTTTCATATTGTACGTATTTAGAAAAGCTCGGATGATTGCAAGCTGAATCCCAGGATTTGCATAATTTGAAAATATTGTTGATACCAAGAGGCAGGGTCCTCATTGACTCTGTACTTGGTAGTACTCGCTAACCATGCGAATAGAATTGCATTTTTTATGTCTTCTTTAGCTGTTTGCCCTACTTTATCAGTGAAGGCGAGAATTCCACTGCCGGATGCTGTAGGTGTCGTCAATACAAAGTATCAAGAAAATCCATAGGTTACGATTCTATTGAGGGCCATGTCATTGAGGACAATGTCGAACTTGAAGCCCGCAAGAAGATTCCCAAATTTTCCAAGGTTTGAAAGCGCTTTCCACAATTAGTAGCCTGGAAAACCTTTATATAGAAAACTGCACCTACTCAGGACGCCAGAGCTAATTACTCCTGTCTAACCTGGCCAAAGGCACTTATCCAAGGCAAAACAAATTTTTAAAAATGGAGGCGTCTTTGGTGAAGTTGGCTTTGTTATTCGTAGTACGGCCTATTGTTTCACAATCTGAGGGCGATGTGAGTCTAGCTGATAGCTATACCACTACTTTTATGAATGTGGGTAGGTTAGAGATCTATTTCAACGACAGATGGGGCACTTTTTGTGGGCTGTCTGTAGGAGGAGCCCAAGCAGCGGGTTTGGCGATTTCTTGATTTATGATTCCTGGTACATCACTTCAAAAAAAGTACCCTTAGCTGAACCTGATACACCCCATTACGATTTCAAGTACTTTTTGTGGTTATAGCGGCAAGGATGATGTGAATCATGTGTTGAGATGTGGCTATAGCACAGATGTGCCTTCTTCTTGCAATCATACGACTGACATTGTGCTTTGTTGTACAAAGTATTCAATTTGGAAGTACCCATATGAAATGGATGCTGTGGAGTACTGATAATTTCTCTCATTTTTATTGCTATCGCATCATTATTTGTGTACATCAAAGTCAAGAGAAAGGGATATATTTCAATCCAAAGTTAAAAGGTCATTTTTCAATTTCTGCTGTATTCAGTACGTACAGACATGTGAAACCGTATGGGGCGCCGTTTGTGTCAAAACCCAAATTATGACGCTAACTACCAATGGAGGGCTACATTTACCTCTGGCATATTTAAGAAGCTACATATAGCTAGGGCGACATTTAGGTTAAAAGGCGGCTCAGGGGGGCTACATATAGCTCTGGAGGCGGCATTTAGCTCAGGAGGCTATATTTAGTCCAGGAGAGGGATGATGGAAAAGTGACAAGAGTTTCAAGTTGGGCTTGTAGTATTTTCAGTTTCAGTGGGTATCACTAGTGTGAGTGGCTAAAATATATATATATATATACTTAATTAATCAAATAGCAGAAAATATTGATTACCTTCATGTCTTTAAGTTTTAGATATTCCATTGGTATAGCACAGTGAGAACGAAATGATGATACAGATTTCTTTACAACTTTACATTCACATGTTAAGTTTGTGTAGCTGTGCATGCTACACGAACACTTAGGCACACATTTTTTGGAGAGCTGGCATGCTTGTAGTTGATGAAAGAAGCGCACCTCCAGCAGCAGGGACTTCCCAACACCAGACAAAAAAAGTTAAGCACTGGAACTATAGAATGTGCGTGACAAATCTGAACCGGGTGTTGTAAGAGACACAAGCTTCCCTCTAGTTTTCTTGTACTAAAGATGGCAAGTGAGGAGATGGCAGTGCTTAGCAGATTAACTTTTTAGCCCTTCATCATCATACCACCCCTCCAATTAGCCATCGAACTCGGCTAGGCTATACGTCGCACCCTATTGTTCTCTGCCTCGACGAGTTAAGCCTGAAGGGCCTTGAGTTCAGTCTTCCACATCCTTGCTGGATGGTGAATTCTACTTAGAGTTACTCCTTGCCCTTTGAGGTAGAGGTGAGAGCACCTCCTTGAGCTTCTCCGTAGTAACCTTCAGCTGCTCCTTCACAACACTCGCTTGTCATCAGGGTTCGGCCTTCATCTTGTTCAGGACCTTGAGAAATAAAGATTAGAAGTTCATCATAAAAATACTATTACCTTCTTGTCAGCCTAAAACTTCTCCCCCCTCGCTTGGTCATGTGCTAATGCAACTCGAGGTGCAACACATCGACGCCACAGTACATGCTTGTAGGCACAGATTGCATGGTGACCCTCCCACTGCTGAGCACGCTTAGTTGACTCTTTGTCGAGAGTTTGCTTCAAGCAGTGCTTTGACTTGATGGTACGGTCCAGCACTTGCTCAGTCTCCCACGGAAACGAGACCACGATGCCGTAAATCCACATTTGGATCAGGTACCATTGCAAGTCACTGTTGCATCAAGAACCTCATCTATTCTGACACCATGGGGGGTGTGGTGATGCACACAGGCTGCTGGCGAGCGAATAATTTCTTTGCTGCAAGCCCACGATACTATGGCATTACACTATATTCTCAGCGGTTTACCGGAGTGTTTGGAGTTTCCCATTGAAGCTACTGGTGAGGTGAGTATCGCTTTGCTTCTCTTATGAAGACAATAACTTCTACAGTTTCATTGCACGAGTAGCAATCGACTTGCATGAGGAACACATTGGCGTATTCATATCGATTCTACGCCAAATAAGTTGTTCTTTTATTCTCGGTAAAAGCTAGATAGTAAGGCTGAGGGTTGTGCTTTTTTTTTATTGCGTTCAACTACCCCGCTACGAAGTGTTGCTAAATATGGCCAAGGAACTTTGTAGCACGCTCTGGTTCTTCAGTAGATCAGTGTACACGTAAGCCCTAATGCAAAACTAAAAGCCACACACTCCTACGCAATTTAAAATGAAGACCTAGATACAATGTATTTCCCGAACTCGTTAGTAGACTGCTACGCTCGCTTCACTACTTTATTGGAGTAATATATAGTGGGTGTGTCACTGATTCTATTTTTATATGAATATAGTTATTGATGAGATGAGATATTGTATGTATGTGTGTGTATTATTGTTGTTGTGTATATTATTGTTGTTGTGTATTTCTGTAGTGGTGTAGAAGCCAAACAGCCGAACTCTGCCATCCGTAAGTGTATTCGTGTCCAACTTATCAAGAACGGAAAGAAGATCACTGCCTTTGTTCCCAATGACGGTTGCTTGAACTTCATTGAAGAGAACGATGAGGTGTTGATTGCCGGATTTGGACGAAAGGGCCACGCTGTGGGAGATATTCCTGGTAAGGGATAATATAGAGCATATTAGAAGGAGGAGATTTATTTTATATTTTTTTCTTTGCATAAGTAGCTATTTTTGAAGCCTAATTAGATCGACTTTTTGTGGGACTCGTATTTTTCTAAGCTGGGTTGGGTTTGTTGTCTCAAGTGATGATATTTACCTACCTGACATTTACTGTGGAGGTATAACTGATTTAATGAGTCTGATGAGGCACTTCTGGGAGGGGGTGGAGCTGGACTAGTTTGGAGAGGGGTGGAGCTGGACGTGTGCGGGGAAGGAGAGCTTAGGGTGTGGTTTATGTTGCCTTCTAGTTGTAGATATCATTGCAACTGACAGTGATAGGTGTATGATGAATGGATGGGTTATGTCTACATCTGTTAAAATATTACTAACTTTCTGGCCATGTGATAGCTTAATTTTGTGAAGTCTATTCACAAATATGTCAGTGCATAGATTTTTTATTAGACCTCATGCACTTAGGAAAATTGCTGACGTGTAAACACTTACATAGGCTTTGTTGTTTTTGTTAGTTGCTTGTTGTTTTTTGTTTGGGTTTATGTTTGTTTTGTTATTCCCCATAAAATTTCAGAATTTGTTATACTTAGTGAATGTATCCGGTTTGGGTATTCTATAAATCGTGGTACTTACTGCATTGAAAGTTGTGATGGTAACTAGTGCTCTCTCTCTCCCTTCTCTTTATTTAATGTCCCAGAGCGAGTAAGAATTGAAAGGAGGCATTTGCAATTGTGCGAACGTCTCCTTTCGAACCTTGACATTGACAGTTAATGATGCAATGGTTGGCTGCTGTGTCATTGTGGGCTCTCTACTCTGGCAAGAAGGAACGACCTCGATCATAACTTGCTCTTGGATGTTTTGTGGCTGTGTCATTAATGCTTGTTTCAATGCGATATCTTTTCTCTATTATTAAAATGTTAAACAAAAAAAAATTAATTAGTCCATGTTGTAAATAAATAAAGTACGGGTAGTAACTTAGTAGTTACAGTTTCTGAAGGAGGGAGTGTCACAACTTGTGGGTATGGTTAGCTAGCATTGAAAAAGCAAATTATCTAGTCTAAAGATTTAATCATAAGAAAGAGCATTGCCGTAGCTGATAGTTGGTCTGGAGACATGGCCATGCTAAATTTGTTCTGGAGCAAGTGGTGACCACCTCCTTGATATCTGAATTTCTACCACAATTGCTAAACCTAGCGTTGAAAGGGTGGCTGCCTGGGCCAATTATGCTCCATTTTTCACCTTTATGCTCTGCTCTAATGCTTGTCAAATTTACCTGTTATGCCCAATCAAATACTCCAAGTCTATGGCATGAATCAGGCTGGAGACAGGGGAACCTCGTTCAACTCATGACTATCTCCTGCAGCGTCTCTCGATTGCGGTTCAGCGAGGGAACTCGGTATCAGTATACGGATGCATCACAACTTGACTTCATTTTATTTCTTTATTATTATTTTAATTTATTTTATTTAAAAGTTTTATTATAATAAGTTACAATTATTAATTATCATCATCATCATTATAACTATTATTATTATTATTATTATTATTATTAGCTATTATTATTATTATTATAATATAAATACTCCAATAACAATAGAAAATTATTAATTAGAGTCATAATGATAGTGAACTTGGACGTTCAAAGAAAATGTACTATGAATCATGAGTATATTGCTTGGTAGACACTACCTAGCTTTCACATGTGTCAGCCTCTATATACCGATGCAAGCTTAGACAACTATTTAATTCTTTGCATTTCAAAATTAAAAAATCCTCAAAAACTACCTATTATGCTGACATTATGCTCGATGCTTTGGCACACCTCTGCCCAAAATTTGCCGGCATTATCAATTTGTGGTTGAGGAGGCGGTAATAGGTATTAGACCGCCCCAATATAATTTGTGCGGCAGAACAAATTTGGTATGGTCATGTCAGCATTGAACTTAGCTGTACGGTAAAGGGTCTGGCTATACCAGACTAATAGTCTGTTGGTGTAGCCGACCTTTTACTGGCCCTAAAAGACTTACCGTCTTGTAATAGGACTGGAACATAAATATTGTGTGCGCGCGAAATAAAACCGCACGGACACAGCGCGGTTGGCGAACAGCAAGGGGTTGGGGGCGGACGTCGAACGTTATGTGGGCGTAAAAAAAAGTGATATCCATAATGGCGCTGCCAACTTCGTACTGTTTCGGTGACCTCCTACCTGGTGTGGATGAGAAATTATGGACGGCTAACCTACTCTTACTCTGCTTAACTCTGCTAAAATGGAAATTAATTCCCAAGTACGTTTATGATATTATTTTCTCTTTGCATAGTATGTGGGTGGATCCCAAAGCCCTAGGGAGGTTTTTAGTGTTTAATATCCTACAAGAGCTACAAAGGGGAAAACTTAGAAACGATTTGAAGTCAGCTTTGATAGAATATAGTGAGAAACCAATTTGGAAAAATATGAAAGAACACAGCTTAGATAATGGTAATGTTGGTAAAAAGTCGTCTTTAATACTTACTCCTGAACAGTTTTTCAGCTTTTCTCTTACAAGTGAGCATATTGAGGTTCTTTTAAATGGATTGGTAGATGTATATGCATCCAATAAGTGGAAAGAGATTGGAAATGGACTGGGATTGCCTCGTGTCTGCATTGAAACGTGTCGGGAAGGAGATATGCAGTCAAAATTACAAAATGTCTTCTCGTTGTGGGTTTCCCAAAAGTATCGTAGTTGCCGCCGTCCCACTCTGATAAATTTGAAAGAAGTCTTATGCAGTGATTCTGTACAATTAAATGCTGTTGCAGAATCCATACATATGATATTTAAAGAAATGCTTGAGCCAGGCTTGCTAGAGCTTCTGTCAGAATCCAGTAGCTCACTAGTTGTTGAAGGTAGGCCCACTCTATTGGAATGCAGGCATAATTCTGATCTTAAGGTGTTATCTTATCGGTGGTTCAAAGATGGTATACCCTTGTGTGACAATGGTTTTTACTTGGGCACAGCCTGCCCCTTTCTGGTCTTTCTCAAAGCTGATCATGTTGCCAGTGGTTTGTACTGCTGTAGAGTACTAGAAAGTGACAAAGAGTGGTACAGCAAGCCACTGAAGGTGAACGTTATTGCTTCGCCAATCAAGAACCACTTGTTGAAGTTTTATTCCCAACGAGGCAATGGCATTGTGACTAGAATAGGGCCTTTGAAAACTTTTTTGAAGTATACCGATCTCACATTATTGAATACAAAAAGTGAAATTGAGCATAAGAAGAGTAAAAGCATAGCTACCTACCAAGAACTTTTTACTCACTACAAACCCGGAATGACGTTAGTGTTAGTAGGGAGAGTAGGTAGTGGTAAGAGTTGCTTGGCAAACAAAGTAGTGTACGACTGGGCTGTCACGGACTGCACATTGAAACATGCCAAGTTTGTTTTCCTGGTGTCACTGAAGGATTTCCCCGAGGAATGCAACCTCTCTATGGTTCTTCGTCATATCTATAAAAATGAGCATGAATTAGAACTAGTTCTAAAAATCATAGAAGCTAGTCAAGGTAATGAAGTTTGCTTTATACTAGACGGTTTGGAAAAGTACCTCCCAAAAACAAGCAAGAAATCACAAATTTATGATTTAATACGAAAGGAGTACCTCCCAAAATCGATGGTAATTGTAACTTCCAGATCAGCAACCGATGTAAGGAAACTGTGCCCACAAGATGATGTAGTTGAAGTAGCAGGGTTTTCCCAGCAAAATGTTTTGGAATTTGTGAAAAATTATCCATTTAACTGCGACTCTTTAAGAAGAGGTAAAAGTAGTTCAGAAGTTTGCTCATATTTAACAAAATATTCCAATGTTTTAAGTTTGTGTAACTTACCATTGCATTTAGCTATCATTTGCCAACTGTACCAGCAAAAGAATTTCTTTCCATTAACGGAAACAGCTTTATTATCAAATTTCACACGCCAGCTTTTGTCACAGGTGTATTTTCGTGGTCATCAGCCAAACTGGACATTGAAGAAACTTCCCGATAACATGAAGCAAGATTTTAAAGATATTTGTTCCCTGGCATTCTCCTGTTCTTTTCCTTCTGCTGACGACTCCATAAAATTTACACGGATGAACGCTATGGCTTTAAAAACGGGTCTGGTTGAAGACGTGTCTGGTTTCACTGCATCCAATGCACCAGAATTTAGGGTCGTCTATGCAAGCATCCAGGATTTCTTAGCAGCTCTGCATATTGCTGGTCTTTCAATTAGTCGGCAAGTGACATTGATGATGAGATATCTTAATGTGTTGCATGTTTGGAAGTATTATTTTGGCATTGTAGCATTCGATGACAAGTTGGATCTGATAAGTGTATTCATTAAATGCCACAGGCTCCAACCACAATATTTGTTTCAGTGTGCGTATGAATGTCAACAACCCATAGTATGTAAAGCAGTTGCTAAAGCATGCCCTCTTGAAATCAATCTAAGAGAAAGAACACCAACATTAGCAATAGAAACGGTGTTTTATGTTTTGTCTGTCTTGTCTAAACCAGCCATCACGCTAAACTGTCAATCTATTGGCCTTGGAGATGAAGCTACTAAATGTTTGGCTGAAGGTCTAAAACTTGATAAAAGCATACTTGCTTTGAATCTTTCATTCAGCAGTGATATCATTTCTAATGGAGCTGGAGAACTTTGTGAATCTTTCAAACATAATAAAACCCTCGAGTTTCTGGACATCTCTAGCTGTGAAGTGAGCAAAACCAGTCTTTTGGCATTAGCAGAAGGGCTTAATCTTAATGACAGCATAAAGCATTTCGATGCTTCTATAAATAACTTCAGTATGGAAGATTTGATATATATAAAGAAGTTCTTGAATAAAGTACATACTTTTATATTTTCTCAGACTTGCTTCAATATGAATGGTATAACGGTTTTGAGCGAAGTACTTTCACAAGGCCAGATAAAACATCTGAATCTTTCTGCAAGCGATATTGATTCAAGAGGTATGACTATTTTAGCAAAAGCTTTAAAAAATTCGCAAAATCTTTGTGTTTTAAATTTGTCCAAGAATAATATTGATGGCCGTTGCGCCAGAGAAGTGCAAAATTTGCTGACAGACAATGATTCCATTGAAGTTTTGGATCTTTCAAGAAACAGTATTGGCCACCAAGGTGCTCAAGCATTGGGCTGTGCTCTGAAAACCAATAGAAAACTTCGAACTTTGGCATTTTCCCAGAATAAAATAGGACCTAAGGGTATGAAGCATTTAGCTGCTGGTTTGCTCATCAATTCTACCGTAAAAAGTCTCGACCTTTCACTGAATGAATTAGGCTCAGAGGGTGCTACTTACCTCGCAGATGCACTACTCTCAAATAAGTCATTATCAAGTTTGAACGTCAGAGAAAACTCAATCGAATACCACGGAATGGGAAGACTTGTGGAAAGCCTCATATTATCTTGTGGTATAATCAAAGAACTAGACCTGTCGTGGAATGAAATGCATCCAGACAGTGCCAATGCATTGGCCAATTGGATATTGCAAACTAATGAAATAATTTCATTGAGTATTAGCCATACAGTTTCTTTACACTCCTTGACTTCTTTTGCTGAATTGAACAGCGACTCCATACAGAAATTAGATATATCTTTCAATAGTAATGTGATTTATTTAGGGGCCATTGAGAACATGGCCAAACTACAGTTTCCCAATATTCAAGAGCTGGATATTTCTGGAAATAATATATCAGATGCCGATATAGCAGCACTAGTAACAGCAATAAAAAGTGAGAAATCATATTTAGTTACATTAAAACTTAAGCATAATCACATAAAATGCTCTGGAGCTCTTTTACTGGCTAATGGACTTTACCGCAATCAAAGCCTCCGACATCTGGAGTTGTCTTGGAATTCTTTACGTTGCGACGGTGCTGAAGCAATAGCTATTAGTCTCAAGGTCAACAAAACTTTAGAAGTTCTAAAACTTGATCACAACGATGTCGCATGTGCTGGCGCCACTGCTATAGGAAATAGTATTAAATTGAATGATACTATTAAAACCATTGACCTTTCTTGGAACAACATTAATTCTGATGGAGCTGTTGCCTTGTTGAAGGGCTTAAACACAAGCCTGCAAATGGTTTCCATCAACCTCGAACATAACTGCATTGGATCCAGGGGGCTTAAAGAGATTAACGAACAATTCGAGGAAATATACTGTTTTTCTGGTTTTAACATTTTGAATAAGTCTAAATGTTATGAGGTTGATAAAAATCAATATTTGTCAGGCAATAGAAGCTATAGTACCAAACCTTATAGTGAATCAGTGACAGATTCTTTCCAAGACAATTTTATTACTAAGTATTCAGCTAGTACTGAAACCTCTAACGAGTCCATGCTGGATTCTTTCGTAGATAATATCGTTACAAAAGATTCAACTAATCATGGTTTCAATGTTGTTGGAAAAACTTGTTATTTATACGATGGAAAATCTTCTGAATTTGATTGGAAAGATATGGGGTTCAAACTGTTATTCAGTCGAGAAGCTCCGGCTCAGACATTCTGCATTTCAGCAGCGATAGGTGGAAATTGTGAGCTACCTGAGCGTACTGATGAATTCGTGAGTGGAATATTTAGAGTGGAAAACTTGAATGATTGTAAGATTCCTGATACAACTATTCAGATGCAGCATTGTGTTTCTGGTGCTCTCACTGGTCTTTCCTTTGTTGTTAGTCACGACACTGAACCTCCCTACAAATTCTGTTACTATGACGGAGGAAGGTTCTACGAGAACTATGGAGAAGTCGATGTCAAGTGCTTCTCTGTGTGGGCTCTTGTTTACAGGCATGGATTGGATGGGTTATTGTCTTTACTCCAAAAAAATTATCTGGCGACACTCTACCAGGATCGTTTTCCTGAGCAGTCTGAAAACCAATATCTGTACAAGTACTATATTTCCTTCATAAAGAACTGTGCTATATTTCAAAAGTGCTTGAAAATTTATCACAATGATAGCGGAAGAGTTTATTGCACTGACGTAACATTTAAATTCCTTGATCAGAGTGAGGAAATGCATTTAACTGTAGAAGAAGAAGAAGAGGGCATTCAATTAACTTTCACAGGCAATGCAACAGTTACGAAATCTGAAATAGATGATTACATAGAAGAACGACCGCCCACAGTACAGCTGAATGCTAAGGTAGAAAGAACAAAATCTTCATTTGAGTACCAAATAACACTGGAAGGGACTGACAATATCATTCATTGCAATCAACTTGTGAGGCAATACAGTAAGTTCAGAATTATCACATACTGGGTTAAGAACACAACTATTCATATCATAGATAACATGATAGTTTAAGCGTAGCTACAACTGATGCATCTACTCATAGTGGTGTGAGATCACCTGTCAAACGTTTTCCCCATTTAGGTAATGACTATGTTTACCAACTCTAATCAGCTCATGGATTATTCATGAATACACGCTGTCATTGGTCATCGGCAATAGTGACACACAAGCGTACATAGATGCAGTTTTTATAGCAACTAGAGAGGTAGATGGTTGTTTTTGTGATATGACTTAATTTTATTGCCATAGTATCACAACATGCACAAGACACGTTAATACCCCAGCAATACTAGTATGAGTACTAATGCTAATATTGGTTTTATACGAAATTGGGAAACTACTGCCAATATTGTTTGTTGCTTATCTTATATACACCTAATTGGTTTGTTTTGTTTTTTTTTTTTTGTTTTTTTTTGTTGTTGTTTTTTAATTTTCCCCCCTTAATATTTGCCAAAAGTAGTAATAATCTTGCACTGTGTTACTAATTGATTGTTCCAACTTTCATTTTTTCCATAATTTTTTCACTCTATAAATATAGGACCTGATAATCGAAATGTCGAAGAGCAATCTCTACAAGATATGCTTCAGGCTGTTGATTCAACTGAGCTGGGTAAGAAATTGGCGAGCCAGCGACCAATACAAGCGAGACACCATCAGGGGTAACACAGTAGAAAATTAGGGATATTTATTTGCATGTTTGGGCATACGTATGTCTTTTTGTACGTTGACCCTCACATTTTTGTGTTTGCTAGGTGGTAGACTTGGATCCAGGGGGCTTAAAGAGATTAACGAACAATTCGAGGAAAAATACTGTTTTTCTGGTTTTAACATTTTGAATAAGTCTAAATGTTACGAGGTTGATAAAAATCGATATTTGTCAGGCAATAGAAGCTATAGCACCAAAATTTATAGTGAATCAGTTACAGATTCTTTCCAAGGCAAGTTTATTACTAAGTATTCAGCTAGTACTGACTTTAACGAGTCCATGCCGGATTCTTTCCAAGATAATATCGTTACAAAATATTCAACTAATCATGGTTTGAATATTGTTGGAGAAACTTGTTATTTATACGATGGAAAATCTTCTGAATTTGATTGGAAAGATATGGGGTTCAAACTGTTATTCAGTCGAGAAGCTCCAGCTCAGATATTCTGCATTTCAGCAGCGATAGGTGGAAATTGTGAGCTACCTGAGCGTACTGATGAATTCGTGAGTGGAATATTTAGAGTGGAAAACTTGAATGATTGTAAGATTCCTGATACAACTATTCAGATGCAGCATTGTGTTTCTGGTGCTCTCACTGGTCTTTCCGTTGTTGTTAGTCACGACACTGAACCTCCCTACAAATTCTGTTACTATGACGGAGGAAGGTTCTACGAGAACTATGGAGAAGTTGATGTCAAGTGCTTCTCTGTGTGGGCTCTTGTTTACAGGCATGGATTGGATGGGTTATTGTCTTTACTCCAAAAAAATTATCTGGCGACACTCTACCAGGATCGTTTTCCTGAGCAGTCTGAAAACCAATATCTGTACAAGTATTATATTTCCTTCATAAAGAACTGTGCTATATTTCAAAAGTGCTTGAAAATTTATCACAACGATAGCGGAAGAGTTTATTCCACTGACGTAACATTTAAATTCCTAGATCAGAGTGAGGAAATACATTTAGCTCTCGGCACTGTAGAAGAAGAAGAAGAGGGCATTCAATTAACTTTCACAGGCAATGCAACAGTTACGAAATCTGAAATCGATGATTACATAGAAGAACGACCGCCCACAGTACAGCTGAATGCTAAGGTAGAAAGAACAAAATCTTCATTTGAGTACCAAATAACACTGGAAGGGACTGACAATATCATTCATTGCAATCAACTTGTGAGGCAATACAGTAAGTTCAAAATTATCGCATACTGGGTTAAGAACACAACTATTCATATCATAGATAACATGATAGTTTAAGCGTAGCTACAACTGATGCATCTACTCATAGTGGTATGAGATCACTTGTCAAACTTTTTCCCCATTCAGGTAATGACTATGTTTACCAATTCTAATCAGCTCATGGATTATTCATGAATACACGCTGTCATTGGTCATCGGCAATAGTGACACACAAGCGTACATAGATGCAGTTTTTATAGCAACTAGAGGTAGATGGTTGTTTTTGTGATTTAAAAGAAATGACTATATGACTTAATTTTATTGCCATAGTATCACAACATGCACAAGACAAGTTAATACCCCAGCAATACTAGTATGAGTACTAATGCTAATATTGGTTTTATACTAAATTGGGAAACTACTGCCAATATTGTTTGTTGCTTATCTTATATACACCTAATTGGTTTGTTTGTTTGTTTTTGTTTTTTGTTGTTGTTTTTTTTTTTGTTGTTGTTCCCCCCCCCCCCTAATATTTGCCAAAAGTAGTAATAATCTTGCACTGTGTTACTAAATGATTGTTCCAACTTTCATATTTTTCATAATTTTTTTACTCTATAGCTATAGGACCTGATAATCGAAATGTCGAAGAGCAATCTATACAAGATATGCTTCAGGCTGTTGATTCAACTGAGCTGGGTAAGAAATTGGTGAGCCAGCGAACAATACAAGCGAGACACCATCAGGGGGTAACACAGTAGAAAATTAGGGATATTTATTTGCATGTTTGGGCATACGTATGTCTTTTTGTACATTGACCCTCACATTTTTGTGTTCGCTAGGTGGTAGACCCCCGTCCCAAGCTCCGCTAAACTAAATCTTTTTATTAATGATCTCTACCCATATTATCCACAGAAATTTGACTGTTTCTAATATCTGAACATTGCAGGATATGGTTAGGTCTTACAAACTTACTGGAGTTCTAGAATTAGTGCCGGTGTTGTGTTATCTCGGTTAATGTGCTGTTTGTCTTTACCATTGCCCAATATGTCCAAGTCTCTAAATGTAAGTCTTGTGTTGGTTATAGCTATCCAGTGAACTAGTGTGTGTGTGTTTGTTGTTGTGTGTTACAGTTGTGTGTTACATCTGCTGCTTAGCTAAGAGCATTTTGAAGTAAACAAAAAAATATGAGCTGTATTTTTGCTGTTTTTTGTTGTTCATCTTTTAACTTCTTAGGCTTTATCCCAGTTTCTTTTGTTAGTAAGCAAATCTTGTTTAGAATTAAACTCTAAATTGTTCTATAATTTCTTAAAAATTCTTGCTTTTCAAGCCCCAAAATGTTGTGAGAGTGGTTACTATGACATTGAAACCCTTTTTCATGTAGTTACAAAAACTCGACCGTGTTTTAGTTGTAGAGTGCTTTTTGTCAGGAGCTTCTGGTAATTTTTTAATAGTCAGTTAAAAAAATTTTGAAAAACGTGTGCCCAGTGGCTCGCTAGCCATTTGTGCTCAAGCACATCACTAGTTTAATTTGCATAATATAACAATACAGACATTTTGATATGCATTTGTCATCACTGAAAATATGGTAGTGATAAAGGAAGTCAATTGATATTTCCAGCAGCAACAGATTATATATTCAAAAGTAATAATAATAGTAATAGCTACTTAGTTGATTGAGGACTTTTAATGCTTATCCTGTTGACACACTATGCAACTATTTTATGTTGCAATTTAATTTGAATTTGTAGACATCGATAGCTTGGGAAGTATTATTCAAGAGTTGCGGAATCCTGTTTCTGCACATTGGCAGAAATTTGCTATACAGCTGGGTTTATGTCACTCTACCGTGGCAATTACAAGTTAATGCTGTTAATTTTAGTTTTTTTTTTGTTTCCAACAGTTTGATAGTTACAGTAAGTCAAGGTAACTATAATACAGTCACTCATTTAGAAATGATCAACTAGCTTGGTTTGTTAGTTCACTGGCTAGCTAAGTTTAGGATTATATTTGTCTTAAGTGAGACAGCCAGCTTGTTGCCTGTTCGGAACAATGAATAATAATAGGAATCTCTTTAAATCAATGAACAAAAATGATGGACTTTCAAAATGTGTTGCTTTCTCTTGTTACAGTGTGACAGAAATCCTCATCTTCACTAAAACCTTTGTCTAGTTAGAGACTTGCTGATTCTTCCAGTGTCTTCACAATAATAGTACCAGGAGAGTCTCCAGGTCTGCAGACTCCAACTATAAGACTCCATAAATAGCAACATCAACTTATATAGCTAGATTATTCATGTTTATTATTTCTATTCTGTTGCTGCACTGCTGCTATAACAAAAACTTATAAAAATTTACCCGCGATTTTCCGAGGTCGGGGTAATTTGTTGCTAGGCAACAAATTGAATTCGCCCACGGTTTTCAATTACTGGCGGGTTGGTTTTCCGAGCACGCACGGAAGGTCAAAATAGAGAGTAAAAGATGGCTGTGTTTGAACACGGACCTTTAACAACGGTTTCAGCGGTGTCAGTATAGCTAAAGGGTAGGAGATATCAGTGGGCCAATAAAAAGAAAATTAAAAAAAAAATTGTTTTGTCAGTGCTTGGGCTCTACTGTACATTTTTGATTTTAAGTAATTGGTCCCTTTTCCCAAGTACTGTCGCATATGACTTAATTTTATTGCCATAGTATCACAACATGCACAAGAAACTTTAATACCCTAGCAATACTAGTAAGAGCACTAATGCTAATATAGGTTTTATACGAAATTGGGAAACTACTGCCAATATTGTTTGTTGCTAATCTTATATACACCTATTTGGGTTTTTTTTGTTGTTGTTGTTTTTTGTTCTTTTTTTTTGTTGTTTTTTTCCCCCTTATAATTGCCAAAAGTATTAATAATCTTGCACTGTATTACTAATTGATTGTTCCAACTTTCATTTTTTTCATAATTTTTTTACTCTATAGATATAGGACCTGATAATCGAAATATCGAAGAGCAATCTCTACAAGATATGCTTCAGGCTATTGATTCAACTGAGCTGGGTAAGAAATTGGTGAGCCAGCGAACAGTACAAGCGAGACACCATCAGGGGGTAACACAGTGGAAAATTAGGGATATATTTGCATGTTTGGGCATACGTATGTCTTTTTGTACATTGACCCTCACATTTTTGTGTTCACTAGGTGGTAGACCCCCATCCCAAGCTCCGCTAAACTAAATCTTTTTATTAATGATCTCTACCCATATTATCCACAGAAATTTGACTGTTTCTAATATCTGAACATTGCAGGATATGGTTAGGTCTTACAAACTTACTGGAGTTCTAGAATTAGTGCCGGTGTTGTGTTATCTCGGTTAATGTGCTGTTTGTCCTTACCATTGCCCAATATGTCCAAGTCTCTAAATGTAAGTCTTGTGTTGGTTATAGCTATCCAGTGAACAAGTGTGTGTGTGTTTGTTGTTGTGTGTTACAGTTGTGTGTTACATCTGCTGCTTAGCTAAGAGCATTTTGAAGTAAACAAAAAAATATGAGCTGTTTTTTTGCTGTTTTTTGTTGTTCATTTTTTAACTTCTTAGGCTTTATCCCAGTTTCTTTTGTTAGTAAGCAAATCTTGTTTAGAATTAAGCTCTAAATTGTTCTATAATTCCTTAAAAATTCTTGCTTTTCAAGCCCCAAAATGTTGTGAGAGTGGTTACTACGACATTGAAACCCTTTTTCATGTAGTTACAAAAACTCGACCGTGTTTTAGTTGTAGAGTGCTTTTTGTCAGGAGCTTCTGGTAATTTTGATAGTCAGTTAAAAATTTTTTGAAAAACGTGTGCCCAGTGGCTCGCTAGCCATTTGTGCTGAAGCACATCACTAGTTTAATTTGCATAATATAACAATACAGACATTTTGACACCTATGCATTTGTCATCACTGAAAATATGGTAGTGATAAAGGAAGTCAATTGATATTTCCAGCAGCAACAGATTATATATTCAAAAGTAATAATAATAGTAATAGCTACTTAGTTGATTGAGGACTTTTAATGCTTATCCTGTTGACACACTATGCAACTATTTTATGTTGCAATTTAATTTGAATTTGTAGACATCGATAGCTTGGGAATTATTATTCAAGAGTTGCGGAATCCTGTTTCAGCACATTGGCAGAAATTTGCTATACAGCTGGGTTTATGTCACTCTACCGTGGCAATTACAAGACTCAATTATCCCAATAACGCTAGATTGTGTCTACAAGAGGTGCTGGCTGCTTGGCTAAGATTGGATTACGATTATCAAATATTCGGAAGGCCTAGCTGGAGAAAAATAGCAAAAGCAGTGAAGAGTTTCAATGGTAGACTTTTTCTTACAATATTAACAAATCATAGAATGTAAAAATTGTTTTAATATTTATCTATAAATGTTTACCCCATACACAAGAGCACTGTGATTTTAATCATTCATTTATTTGTGCTATCGTTGGTTGTTTTTTTTTTGTAGTCAATTTTGACTCTATTAAAACATTAAAAATATTTGTTGACAGACAAAATTGGTAGCGAAATGCAGAACATTAAACAAGCACCTTAATTAAAATAGAGAAATGGTTATAGCTACTACACTGGCAAAAAGTTTGCCTCAAAAGAAGCTGTTTTACTGTAAAAATAAACTGGAATTTCCTGCTAAGGACTTGTGCTGTTTATAAAGTCACCAGTTGCACACACTTTCTGAACAACCAGTCAAATTTCATAAAGTGCAATTAAAGTATGGCGTAGTAACGATCCTGCACATTTTCCTAAGTTTCACACGAGTGCTGGTTAGACATACTCAACAAATAATATTATGTTTTCCAGGATATATAATTATGTATTACTTTATGCTGAGCATTGGAATTGGAGTTTTGTGCTAAATCTGTAATGTTGTTTTGGTTGAACATTTACATTTTAGATTTAGTTATAGTTTTTTACAAAAATATTTCAAGATTAGTTTTAGTTTTAGTTTTTTCATTAGCAAAGACTACAAAATTAATTTTAGTTTTGGTTTTTCCAATGTACTAATTTCAATTCTAGTTTTTAGTTTTTAGTTTTTCAAATTTACTAACTTCTATTTTAGTTTTAGTTTTGGCTTTTTAGAAATGCAAGTCATTTTTTAGATAGTTTCTGTTTTTCAAATGCAGACTTCAATTTAGTTTTTTTGTTCCACCATATTGATAGCTGGTTTTTTAGCAGAGTACAATAATTTAGTTTTTGAAATAATCATTATTACCTGTGACCAGTCTCTACTGAACGGACAGCAAATACAGCACGGAGACTGAATGATGTGCTAAGGGAGGGAGCAGGACTAGATAGTTAGCAATCGATGACTGCTGTTCAACAGTTGGTTTTAGCCAAAGGGTTTTGCTTCCTGGGATACCACTGGTCATATGTCTTCTTTCAGAGGTGTCACTACAAATAGTTAGCTATATTTTTAGTTTTGATTAAAAAAATAATTTCAAGAGCTCCATGACTTTTAGTTTTCGTTTTAGTTATTATAATCCCATGTGAAATTTAGTTTTGGTTCGTTTACTAAAATGTTTTAGGTGTAACTAAAATTAATTTTAGTTTTAGTTTTAGTTAACCAAAACAACACTATAAATCTGATGATGACGAGTGTTTCTTGTATGTTTAGCTTCTTTTATTCGAGAGACAGCATTTACACCAGTTTTCATTGCATGACTAGCTAATATATTGATGCCTGATGAGATAAATACCAAATAAACCATCGTCTTCTTGTGAGAAATGATTTCGTAATAGCTAGCTTGTGCATAGTAGAGATAATAATCTCTATTTGTTTTTTGCTTGACCCTGAATTGGTTACAATAAAAATTACTAACCTTCTTGTTTTTGTCATCCACTCCAACTTGTGGTTTTATTGAATTTATTGCTGTCTTTTAAGGATCATGGAAGTGGGGGGACCAGGTGGCACATCCCCGACCCCACTCCAGATTATGGCTTGAGGGCACTGAGCATGCTCATATATCCAACTTGCAAATTAAATTTCATATCATTGATGGGCTCATGAATTCAATTCTATTTGCAAACCAAAAACAAGCTGCCACAATATCAGTGGTAAATACATATTTATAGTGTATTTACAATCTAATTTTCAATAAGACTTTATTCAGTTGTAAAATAAGAAAATGGTTTCCATTACAGTACATTGTTGTGTGGTACACGGTGCCGTCCAACTTTGAAACAACTTCCATCAACCCTGTAAATTATTTAATTTTTGTTGTTGTTTTTCATGTCTTCACAAATAACCTCTATTTTGTGGAACTTTTTACTTGGCCCCTCAAATGAACAAACAACCTTTGATATGTGACCTGAAAGTCCTCAGTTCAGAGATTCTACTGTAAATGCTGTTTGTAAAACTTTTAAAAGTTTAAAGGTAATTTTTTTTTTGAAAGTACAGGTTCAGATATTGTTATAGTGACAAAGAAAACAATAATAATCACTGGTATTAAAAATGAAACGGATATAAAGAGACAGTCAGTGTCCAGATTAACTTGTAGAGCCATCAATGTAGCATCCAAATTTGCTCTTGTGAGCAGAGTTTATAGCTTCACGCAACATCTGAAGGCACAAAACAGACACATCAAGTCAATCAATTTCATTTGTTTATTTCAGTATACACCATCTGTGTACCCTTTACCAATTACACCAATACTTGGGTGCTTCTACATCTGCCAACCCTTTACCAACTCACAAGTTGTTGCACATGACCTCATATCAGCAATGACATGCATCAAACTATTCACCAAATTACAAGTACAGTAGACCCTCAGTTATCCGAACCCTGTTTATCCGAACTCTCGCTAATCCAAATACCATTTTTTGGGGAATTATAATGATATTCATTGGAATTTTGCTGTGCATTAAATAGATAAGAGATTAAGACCCCATTCAAAATGACTTATTTAGAATATCCGAACATTTCAAATATCCGAACAACCCTTGGTCCTGAGGTGTTCTGATAATTGAGGGTCTACTGTACTGTAGATTAGAAGACCCTTGAGGAGCTCGTAATAACGTCAGCTTCAGTATTTTGGAGTCTAGAGTCAGAGGACTGTAAATCAGTCTGAGAACTATAGCTATAACATAGTGAAACGAGATAAATGAATAAAAAAGAAGGTAATGATTACAACGATAAACAAAGACTCCCAACTTAGCAAATTTGTGGTGTAACTCGGACCGTTACAGGTTGCATAGATTCTGAAAAGCTTGTGTCAGCCATAACAGGTGAAGTAGGACAATTGTCTGCGATTTAAACCTTTTGGATTTGTAACATGTCGGAATATGGAAAGTGGTAAGATTGAAATGTTGGGTTGACCTCAGATGAAGAATCCCAAAAGGCTGTATAAGGAACGTTTTAGTTGACAAATAAGTCGTAAAGCTCAGGTAGTGAAATTGTTAGGGGTGATTACCTGGTTATCAAGGTAACTGTCGCAGAGGTAGCACCACACAGACAGGTCAGCCATTGAGAGAGCTATCTTGTGACCAGAGGTGTCCTGATGTACCACCATGTGTTCCTTCACATAGCGACCACAATAAGTCTGCAAAATACCAAAACATAACTGATTTCAATTATAAGATAACTACGCACTACTTAAAAGCAAGACTGGTAGAACCCAGTTGACTTTCAAAGCCATGGCAACAAACATCATTCATATGCATCTCAAGATTATAATGCAATGCTGACGAACCAGTACCAGAAACTTTTCTCAGACCTTAGGATCTGAAATTATGCTCACATCATAGAGGTAACACCGAGATGACACTACGCAATTCCCAATATTGCCACATACTGCTGCTAGAATAGAATCCAAATTGGGTTACATTTTACCCTCGTCCTATTCTTTTCACCCAGTAAAAGAGCTCGATAAGTGTTGTGATGTCACTTAAATATTGCTATTTTTAGATATATCGTATGATTGGTTAAATCATTACCGGAGTAGTTTGGAGGAATCCTGTGATTATTACTGGCAAGATAAATTGCCACACAAATGTATCAGTTAAATGTTATTTCAATGATTCCGTCATTTATGGCTGAAATAATAATAATAGTAGTAGTTTAATACTACGGTTACCATCACCAATTATTGAGAGAGAAAAAGAAAATTATCAGCTGTGCCTGTAGCCGATCCACTTATCAGTCACTAACATTAATAGACTCACTCACATGATAGCACGAGAGACACACCCATGCTTCTTGAGTGGCTCCGCAATTCTCACAGGGAAGGGAGGAGTCAATTCCTTGAGGTGGGAGGGACTTCACATGATTATACAAATGTTCACACCATGTCTTAGGGCATACAGCAAACATGGAATCCTACATTAAAAAAGAAAGAAAGAAAGAATATGGAGTAATTAATAAATGATCTTTAAAAAATAGAAGACTTTAATTGAATTGCAAGAGATCTACTTTAAATACTACTTTTAGATATAGCATCCTTAAAAAATTACCGCCTCCTCGTTCAGCTTACTTACATGGCCCTCCAAAGCTAGTGTCTCAATAATCTTTTTCTGTGAGGCCATGCCCATTTTTGCAGGCCCACGAGCAGCGGAGCTTCCTGATGGCTGCTGAGTGTCCTTACTACTACTTGCTTCCATGCTGGATGCTTCTGCTCCACTTCCTCCTCCTCCTCCTTCAGCTTGATTACTTTCTTGCTCGCTCAATTCTGGAAATTTATCTCCAACTTTATCAGACTTATCTCTTGTATTTTCACCCTCCATCTAAAATATTTACGGTTTGTGCCTTCTTTTAACATGTACTTTATATATAAAATAGTATTAAGGCTAAATCTAATTTACCTGATCCCCTACTTTCTTGTAAGGTATATTATTATTTACAGTGTACTATTTACAGTGTAAGGTGCACAGTGATTAAATGTAGGGGCTCTGATAAAATTATTTATCACATCAGAGGTTTTTTGCATGCTCACATACCATACTGATGCTAAATAATGAATCCTCAAAAAGATGGATTTTGTGGTGGAAATCTTCCCCATTACAATACCTAAATTATATTCATAATCTATTTTTGTTTTAGTATATCTTGTAAATTATTTTCTTGATTTAAAATTTATTTATGACATGACTAAGTTTGCAAAATTATTTCATTCATTTATTCAAATTATTTCATAATAATAATCAAACATGAAAATTTAGCAGAAAAAAAATACATGCAAAACAAATCGCCTGAGACATTATGATATTCACAGACTTATGGGACTCTTAATCATATTCATTAATATAGGAGTTCAAGCCCACATGAATGCAAAAATATTATAATATCAAGGACAATTAGCTAAGTCATAAAGACTTGATATATCTTTGGTTACAAAGTCACAGGCAGTTTCAGATTAAACACATTCTATGCGGTTCAAAAGAAGCAAGGCATGCTATATAGCTATAAATCCCTTTATTTACTGTGTTGGGCCACTGAATAGGTTACTACATAGCCAATGAAACCTAAATAGCTCATACAGTAGCACTATAGAGTAAATTTGCCTGTAATAGCCACAATGTATTATACCCTACTATCACCAAACACATGTATATTTTTAGCCCATGGGATTTTGTGGCATGCCTAAATAGAGTGTGCTTTATTTAGACATCTTAGTTGTGAGTGTATGAGTACAATGGTGTGAGAACAAGGAGCTATGAGCAACTGTTACTTCACTTACCTGTTTGCAACTTTAGCAATATAACCTCCGAACATTGACAATTTACTAGAAGTAGGCTTAGGGCTAGGAAGACTTGCGCTACAAGTTTTATTTGTTAGCTAATGCTTTGTGATAGCTATTGACTTTATAGCTAGCTATATTTAAATTGGAAATGATGACAGCAAATTTATCTATATATGTATATAATATACTAAAGGATCTAATAAGTCACTACCTTCTCCTCACTTAACTAATCTACAAAAGTACCTCTACCAGACACGACATCCTTATCACAAATAGCACACTGAAACCATTACCTTAGAGCTCAGGAAACGAAAACGGTTTAAGCGCTAGAGTAGGATAAAAGACTCACCAGCCCTTCGCTTTCTTTCTGCACTTTCTCAAGACTCAACTCATCATCTCGTATTTAACAGGTAATTTTTTAATGACACAGCTCTCTATTTGACTCGACACTTTACCGCTAATCTGTAGCCCCACCCACCATTCCAAAAAAAAATGTAAACACCTTGCTAAGCGCTCCCTGAGCCAGTGTTCCGCGAACCTGGACTCCCGAAGAGCATTTCTATACAGTAAGTCTAAGTGAGTGAACGGCAGCCGGTAGCTGTATTTTTTAGCGTAAGGGAACTTCAAGAACTAATTTTTTATGAGATAGCTAGCTAGAACACTCTACACTACAGCCTGGACCAGCAACAATTCGAGGGGCGTAAATCCACGACCTCAGGTAAATGGTTTGAAAGACCAGGCTGCAGCTAAGCTAGCTCTATCGTTGACGCTGAAAGCATTGCAAAGGAATCAACTCAACTAAAAGTGCACATTGATATAAGTTCTGTGGGTAAGGACTTATGAACATCTTTATGTGTTGGTGTAGCAGCATGGTGGATACATTGTGTGTGTGTGTGTGTGTGTTAAATGTTAAATGATAAAGAGTTGTATTAATTGAATGGACTTTGTTTGTTTAGGGCCTTTATTGGACATCAACTTTAGACTGTTTCTGCTCCCTAAAAAGAAATGATTGAGAAATGGCTCGAATCTTTTCACCATGCATTTGTGTTCACAGGAAGAATGAGTTGGGTTGTATGTGTGGTTATAAGAAAAAACACAAACAGTCACTGTGAACTAAACAAGTGACAAACAAAGTGTGTGTACCGTTAAACAGAAACTCAGTGGTGTAGGAAGTGGGGGTGGGGGGGGGGGGGGAGAGAGGGGGGGAACCCTTTCCTTCCCCATACACGGGGTATTTGGGGGTTCGGAATCGAACCCCCAATTTAAGTGACCGGAAGTACTTATTTTAGGCCACACCTACATTTACTTATGGTATTCTCCGCCTTGTTGTCGATCGTGTCTAAATCGCAATGGAATATTCTGCTATTGGAAGCTATAATAGAATTTTGGTATGGGGAGGAGGTAAGAAAGACGTGGCGGGGGGGCGTATGGGTAAGGAGGAGCAACCGGAGTGGAGGGAAGGGGGTGGGGTTTAGAGGGTGATTAAGTGGAATTCGGAAAATGGAGGGGGAATAGGTGCTCCCCTTGATATACTTCACTCTATATGTGGAAAGGCTTAGTCCTGATTCCAAAGCTTTCACATAAACTTGAGCTCCTTGCTACAAAACATCGCTCTCGTTATGGCACTGATAAGCAAGCTTTTAGATAACTTCTAGTACCGAAATGCCTATTAATGGTCAACTGTTTGTGTAGCAACTCACGGTAGTGTTATAGATCCTGGTTTACTAGAACCGATAAAGCGCTAGCAGTTTATTTTACCGCTTATTGCTATAGTCCAGGCATGTTCAATAAATTTATAAAGCACACATAGAACGTCAGAGACAAATTATTGGTTTTGGCATATTTCCCCTCTTCTTTTTTTTCACTTTTTTAATAATATCTTGCATAAACACCAGCAAACCACAAAACACATGCCCTTGGAGCCCACCCATACCAAAACATCTTCCTACAACACTGAAACTGATAAGTTGGTAGAGGAACTTTTTTTTAAATGAAGACTTGTTAGAGAATATTATACAATCAGCTAATAGACACCACCTAGTTGCTTGACATCGATAAAATAATTCTTGTTTGTCATCAGGTTTCAGACTTACTCTTGAGACAGTATAGAGGTAAATGAGCACATTTATGACGACCGCAGAAAAATGGCGTTCAAAAGAAAGTGAAAGTAGCAATCTGAAGGGACACAGGTTGGGAATACATATTTTTTTGTTTGGTTGGATATGTATTGTAAGTGGTACTGTGTGACATTTATTTAGGCCGGAGGCTCTTCGCGTATGGAAAGATAGAGACCCTTTTACCAACCTATGGAAACCTTATTGCCATCTTGGTGAAAGCAGATAGGAGGGAAGGATGCACAAGAAGTACTTGTTACACAGTATTGTTTGAATACCTTGTGTTTATTTTTGTATTATAAAGTTACCATAATAAACTTAGCATCAGTGTTTACTTGCTGTTGTTGTTGTTTTTGTTGTTGTTGTTGTTTTTTAAATAAAACTAAAATTCATCAGAGAAACAATTTGATTATCCTACCAAATTTTATATGGTAAAGAGATCAAATTAAAATTCTGAGTACAAATTCAATGAAACTTAATTAATTTACAGGTAATAATAATGTCAATAATAATTAGTCTCGCATAGCCACACCCTTTACCACCCTTGACCACCCTTACCCGCTTTCCTCCACCCGAATAGCGGGGTCTGGCTACGTGAGACTAGTCAATAATATGCAGTGAACAGCGATAGAGTAATGGTTATACTGGCTTGCTGTAAAAAAAAGAATAGAATTTCCTGCCACAAGTTTGATCACCAATCCTGCACACTTCCTAAATGCCAGTCAAATTAAAGCACAGAATAGGACATGGCTACTATTCTGCACTCTCTCCCCACATTTCCAGAAGTTTCTGTAAGAGTGCAGGACAGACTGTGAACAAATAATTTCTTGTTTAGCTAGCTTGTGTTAGCGCTGAAGGTTCAATTTGAATTGGCTGTCTTCTAAAATATTTAGTTTTAGTTCTTTTTTCATGTTCTACACACATTTAGTCTTAGCTTTTGTTAAATACTCCCCCTCCCCCCAAAAAAGGGAAAAAAGGGCTTTGGTTACAAGTTTATCACTTCTTAAAGCAAACAACCTTTGATTTGTGAACTGAAAAAGGCCTACTCCTAAATAATTCTCAGTTTGAAGATTCTATTGGAAACATATTATTGATTTGATACAGGAGAATATCACCAGTTTGTTTGCTTAATATTTATAAAAGTGTGTTAATGCTCGCTAGTACGAGGGACAGGTAAGAATGATTGGCTAGCTCTAGCTATCGCAACTGAGAGAATCCAATAGCAATTTCCCAGTCCTCATTTTAAGACTCAAATATTCATCCAAATCAAGGCCACTTATAGTGTTACATGGCAAGGTGAAAAGGTGATAATTAGTACATTAGAAAGTAATAAGAGGTCCACATATTGTTATATTGACAAAGAAAAATAAGAAACAGAGAGTCAGTGTCCATGTAGAGCCATCAATGTAGCATCCAAATTTGCTCTTGTGTGCAGAGTTTACAGCTTCGTGAAACATCTGAAGGCACACAAATAAGCCACCATTAAACAGTCTCATCTATTTAGTAAATTTCATCTGCTTAAATCTTTCTTTGACTTAGCTAAATGTTACTCCAGCTATGTAGCCATGTACCCTTCACCAATTATACTGATACTTGGGTGTTTCTACAAATGATACCCTTTACCAACTCGCAAGTTGTTGCACATGTCCTCTTACCAGCATGACATGTGTCAAACTATTCAGCAATAATGGTACTTAACTCTATCTATTGAGTAATTCATACAAAAAAAAAATATATATTATTTTTTATAAAATAAGCACTAAAAAAGATGTTGGAATAGTGAATTGTCCACTTTAGCTATATGCTACTTTTAAATATTGATATTCAATTTGCAGATGTGAATTTAAATGGAAAAAAGTTGTCACTTACATATTAATATGGCCCTCAAAGTTATAATCTTGTTCTATGAGGCCACACCCATTTTACAGGCCTAGGTGCAGTAGAGTTTACTGACAGCTGGTAAGTGTCCTTACAACTTGCATCCAAACTGGATGCTTCTGATGCACCTCATTCTCCTTATTCTGCTTTCTGACTACCATCTTGAATACAAGAGCATTCCCTGCTTGTGTCTGGAGGAGACTTATCTACAACTCTTGAATCTTCACCGTCCAGCATCTAAATTAGATGTAATAATTCTTGTTAACTTCAGTGTGTGTGCAATTTATTTTTTCAATTATCTATCAATGTACTTCAAATAAATAAATTGTCTGTGCAAACCTTTCCAGAAAGACAAGAGGAAAATTAATTTTTCCGTCAGAACAAAGCAAGATTAGGGTCAACAGGTAGACATTTTTGCTAGGGGGTGTGGGGGAGGAGTGTGGGGGAGGGGTGTGTGAACATCAGTGTTAGAAGGTGGGGCAGTTACAAAAGGATTAATAAAAAAAGTGAATTATCTCATGAGTCATATTTAATTTGAATGTGAAAATTATAGCTTTCTTGATCAGCCCCCTTTACTCACTACCATATGAATATTACAGGGCAGCAAAACTATAGTATTCAATTGTAACTGTAGAAAATATTTTTGTCAATCATTCATTTGAAGTACGTCAAATTACACCTTACGTAACAACATATATAATACAGAGTGTGAGACTTATAGAGGAAGCTTTGGGGGAAAAGAAGATGGAAAAAAAATTATTTGGGGGGTGGGGGGGGGTAAGACAACTCAGATGGAAGAGGGGTGTCTAACCAATATGCACACATATTATGCATATTAACACCGATGAATAAACTCTACTCTACATCCTCCGTTATTTTTTTTATAGCAATTTTCTTTCAAAATCTAAGACATGCTAAATTATTTTGCTGTCTTGTTGATTTATTCAAATTAATTAGTATTAAAAAAAGGAAAAATTTAGCTCGAAAAAATGAATGTAAAACTAACTGCTGAGGACGATGATATTCTTAGAATTATGGGACTTGTAATCATATAGAAGTAGAAATCATACCCTCATATGACTCTTCTAATAATTATATATGGGGAAATGTTATCAATTAAGTATGTTAGAGTCATAACCAGCCGTTCTCAGAGAACTTTTGATAAATTTAACCAGGCCTTCATGAAATGCTGGAATGCAATTAATTTCGTTTTTGTGATGTCATAGACCTGCGTGATATGAGCACATAATCACAAAATAAAGCGCAGCAAGTGGCTAGTTGAGTAAATGTGGTTAATGAGTAAGAGTGACGCTCACATAACTGTGGCTACTTAATTGGTTGTCCCAACATTCCGGGATGACTTCACGAAAAACCTGGTGAAAGTTACCAGACGTTCTCCTTCCCCTGTGCCCCACCCCTACAGCTGGTTAACGAGACTATCCGTACAGTACCGTGATGCCTCAAGTAAGTACACTATAAAAAGTGATATTTACTAATCTGAGTTAGCCACAATGTAACACTAGCATTAAACTTTATAATACCAGGCCTCAATTTTATCATCGCTATTACAATACTTGAACATTAATATAAGTATCCACTGTTAGCCCAGTACCCATTTCACAATCCACACCCTTATAACTAGCTTAGAGCAACAGCTACTGAAAGTGGCCTATAGTACTCTAGAGTAGGATAAGCTTAAAAAAAAGGACTTACTACTTTTTCTCTAACTATTCTCACAGGTAGCGTAGGTGTAGTCGGTGTAACACGTCATTTCGTACAACATAATGGTGACACTGTGGGGGGTATTTGGTTGTTTGTTTTTGTTTTTGTTTTTTGCTAGCAGCGACACTTTACCACTATAATTCGCTGCCCCACCCACAACTCCAACATGTAAACTACTTAACGACGTGCGTTGCGGCTGTACAAAAGGGGGTGGGTTTGGGAACACTGGCGGGGCAGTGTGGTAGTAGTCTGGCGTAGCCGACCCTTTACTTTCCCAGTATATGTGGGCGTGGGGGGAAGGAAAGTGTCTGGTGAGAGCTCCACATCGGATTGGTACTGGAGTTACTATAGTGGCGCCCAATCAGATTGCAGTATCGGTAATTAGTGGCATTCCTTTGAGAATGTACTAATGCGTGTAAGTTTAAAGGGAACGTGCGTCAGCACGCAAGGCAAGCAAGTCTATTCCGGCGAATTGTAAGGCAATGATCAAGACGAAAATCACTGAAGTGTTTCAGGAGATGGGATGGCCTTCAGCTAAGCCTGAGCAACATCAAATTGTAGAAAATAGAGACGTTTTTGTGATTCTTCCTACTGGATACGGAAAGAGTGCCTGCTATCAGTGTTTGCCACTTCTTCACAAAAAGATGTACCCAAGTAAAGCTCCAATCATAGTATTAGTAGTTTCTCCACTCAGAGCTCTTAGGGCAATATTTTCCCATACTATCGTCTGTGTTCTTGGTTATTACATTGGGTTATTGTGTTCCCCAGGTGATGGCAAAATTCATTGTGCTTTGTACACAGTAATTTTATCATTCATTTGCCAGAGAGTCACTTGTCTAGCCACATTTACACTTATGCCCGCAGCACTCACGCAAATACTCTCCTGTATTAAATAAATACAATGTGTAATGTAGGTGCTAGAGAATGGCAAAAAGTTTCTTGGTCTGGGATGCTTTTACCTGGAATTTTCTGATGCTATAAAGGAGGATGATGGAGAAAGGATTCTTGGATACTGGCAATATCTGCTTCCTATTTTTAAAAGTTCAGGAAGAAAGAATTATAGCATTGAAGTCTTATGCATGCTGTGCCAGTTCGAATTTGAACCACCACCTAGACAAGCTCAAGAGCTCATCTGGAGGAACAGATGTGTTAGTACACACAATGCCCCTGGAAGAAACATTCCATGTGACCTGTACCAAGAACATCTGAACAGAATTGTGAAGGATGGTATTAGAAGACTGAACACGAATAAAACGGACAACGTGATTCTCAAACTTGGCAAAACTATTGGAATGATTTCACCCCTGCTTGACAACGTCAAGAAACCATCCGGTCTACACAATGCACTAGGCTTTTCAGAAGACCTGAACAAAATTACTGAACATTTAAAAATCTTCTCTTATAGAAGGGCAGATCACATCAAACTTTTCCCCATCCACGTGACACTCTCCATTCATGTGATAAAAATGCATAATACTCTTGATAACCAGTTTCATTTGTAAGTTCTCTGCTTCTTCCCTAAATTAGTTGACATTATTAAGTCAATCAACAAATTAAACAATCTAATTAGAGCTAATACAGGACCTGGGTTGTGGTCAATTATAAGATAGGAAGTGGGAGCAATTTTAGCATGCTTCAACATACTTAATTGTCTGAAATTACAATGGTATTAATAATTGTTACCAATTTAATGAAGCACCAAAGGTGCGAACCATTAAACCACTACATAGCTATTACAATACAATCTCCTTCCAAAAGAACAAGCATTCTGTTCACTATTTTAACGAGGCATCAAGCTGAAGCTTTGTGTTTTCTCAAGAATCAGCGCGAAATTAATAAAGTAGCACAGTAAAAGGTCTTAAATCGTCATTCTGAGTATGTTCATACCTAAATTAGCAGTTAATTGTCAGTAATCTCCAAAATCAGAGCGTGACAGACAGACAGACAGACAGACAAACAGGATGACTACTATAACCCTCTCACACATGCATGCTGAGGATTAATTAGTCTTAATATAAGTAGCATGAATTAGTTATACTATTAACTGTGGCACTAATGAACAGACATTAACTAACCTCAGATTCTTTGCTCCTCAATTCTTCAATAAGAGTATCACGCCATGCAAAAACAGCAGAGTCATGATTTTTTCCAACCTCATTCAGCAATAAGTTTGTGGTCTCATAAGATGTGCAAATATTAAGTTTCTGTAGTCTTGGTACACCTATAATAATAGAAAGAAAATTAAATTAAAAAGCATTAATATAGTGATTTTTATTACTTGTTTTGAACAATCTCCTGCATAAAGAATCACAGACACAATTCTTTAAGCCAAGCTCATCTTCACGTGCTGATATCGTAGAAGAATCGCAACACACATCCCAATTACTGCACTACGGTTCGGGCGACGTCTGCGAGTTTGGGTACACATCTTCAGTATAGAGTGTAACACTGGTCATGGGAATCTAGCTCTGTCAATAGCTTATCCATGTAAACACCTTTAAGTCACTTACATGCTTACTGTTAAGAATTGAACCCATTTTCTCCGAGCACATAGTAAATAGTTCTTTCCTTACAATAATTCCAAGATGTTTTATTACATATTGCTTTGTTGTATTGTCTTTAAACACTTCAGTAACCAAAGAACTCTTATTAAGTCTTGCCACAGCTCTTCCTGCATGTTTCCTTTTAGGAGTTAATACATACTTTTTAGCTTTGTTTGTGTATTCCACCATTATCTATGTACATACAAGAAAGGGGGTTGTGAAAAAGAAAAAAAACAAAAAAACCAACCAGATAAATACATCACTAAGTCAATATATGTTGTTATGATAGATAATCAGTTAGTTTAGTAGCATAGCATCATTTTTATTTTATTCCATGTAATGCTAAAATTTATAATTGATAATGCACATCAATAAGTAAAACAAATGAGTGCCTAAATTGAATATCCCCCCTCCCCTCCCAATAGGGCCCTTTAAAATAGGTAATTCCAGCTGACAGGAAAAACTCCGTGTGTGTGTGTGTGTGTGTGTGTGTCCATGTGTGTGTGTGTGTACATGTGTGTGTGTGTGTGTGCGGGTGTGCTCAATTAAAGTGCTAAATAGGTATTGTATAAGAAGGAGGAATGCTTGAACAGGTACCAAATGTGACGAGGCATTTCACAAATTGAGATATAGGCTCCAGAAGTAAGTGGTCGGAAAAATTCCTTCTTTCTCCTATTTGTGTTTTTTGCAGAATTAGTCTTAGTGACCCTTAATCTAAGTCTACGCCAAATTTCAAATGCCAAAACAACTTAAAAGACCCCAAGCGTGCCGTGGAAAGACAAGCTACATTTTATTGTCTCTCGTTCTCGAAGTACAATAAACGGGGAATTTACCACTACATCGAGTAGAGTAGCCAAGGATTCCGACAAGACAGGCTGTGAGACGCTCTGAAAGCTAAAAAGAAATTTATGTTTTCTCGATTTCTAGTTCAATTGCTGTGCTGAATACAGCCCAGTTCAACTGCCAGTTTCTCTACGCATTGAAGGTTTGAACTATGGGTTATATTAACACTTTCTACAGATGGCTCAGCTGCTATTGAAGCATCCTCGTTAATACAATTAAGATTCAAGCCACTACCTCTGTACAACTAAGCTAACAACACCATCAAACCATAAAGTTGGGTCCACTCAAGTGTTATTGGATCTCTCCAAAGTGAAATATGCTCAGAGTCAGTTGTAAATTACAGAAACATTTGGAGACTTTGATTGTAACATATCTTCCATAGTTGTTGTTAAACTGGTAGTAAATGTGCCTAAAATTATTGTAGCTATTATTAATTTTGTGACTATAATGTGACGCATAACTACCAAAATTTGGGTCAATTAGCAAAGTTCCAATTGTTGTTGGGGTGTACGTCAGTGGTGCTGGAGTGTAAGTCAATGGTGGTGGTGTTGAAATAAATGGTGCTGGCGTCGAAATAACTGAAGCTGAGTTTGAAATCAATGGTGCTTGTTTTGTAAATGGTGCTGGTGTTATTGTAGAAATACATGTAGCATGTGAATGGAAGGAAGTAGATGAAAATTGATGTTCAAAGCAAATTCTTTTTTCATGTTGACAGGAAGTTGCAGATGAATCCAAGTATTTTTAGACTGGCTCACTTTTAAATTGCATAGTGTGCTATCAAAGGCTTTCTTCACACCTGTCTCAAATAACTGAATAGACATGCTCAGAGTGAACAATAATTGAGAGGTTAGGCACAGGAAAACGCACTGTGAAGTCAACCCAACCTAGCTAAGTGCTCAACTACAGTCACCCACTAAAAACAAAAAGGAATTATGTTTAAGCACTATAATTGAAGATATGTAAGTAGTAGCAAGTAGAACAACAACAGTAGCAGAACAGCAACTGAACTGAGGGCCCTAACCTGACCCTTTTATAGGCCAGGCTATGGGCCCAGGTGTGAATAAGTGTTTAATCTGATAGTCAATGCGTGAAGTACTATAATAAAGGGTTGACGTAAACAGAGGGAGGGGCAGACAAATAAGAGTAGTCAGTCATCATTCAGGGTGTGGCCTGAACAATAACTGCATACATTTAATGATTTAATTGCAATTATTACCATAACACAATAATAATAATAATAATAATAATGAAAATAAAATAATAAAAATAATGAAAATAATAATAAAAATCATCATCATCATCATAATAATAATTAGATGTATTCTCTCTCTTTCATGTTACACTTACCTCTTTTTTCTTTGCAAAAGTTGTATAGGCGTAAAAACACTTCTTGCAAACATATGCTTCTTTCCTACTGTCAATGGTGACCAGATTCACCCCTTTTCCTTCTTTGAGATACATTTAAAACCATTTCTTTCCATATTATTAGTGACTAATTCGGATTCCTGTGTTCCTAGAAGACGTCTGTTTTTAATATTAGTCGAATTAGCACTAGCTAAACAAAGAGCTGCATTTTGATGAAGCCGCCATAACGCAGTTAAACTGTAAGTGCCCGCGTACGTTACGGCGTAAAAAACGCTCACTAAAACGTAAACTTTACTTGCATGCTGACGTCACGTACGTGGGCGAGTATCAATCCGATGTGCATGTGGAGTAGTCTCGCGTAGCAAGACCCTTTACCAATCGCTACGCGGGAAAAGAGGCTGGTAGATTGTACTGCACTGACATACATTGAGCAGTTTGTTCTTGCTTTGTCAGCAAGTGGTTAACTGTGGTTCAATTAGTGTGAGTGTAAATTAAAATTTTCAGGCGGGTGAATTGTTAGTCGAATTAGCACTAGCTAAAAAAAGAGCTGCATTTTGATGAAGCCGCCATAACGCAGTTAAACTGTAAGTGCCCGCGTACGTTACGGCGTAATAAATGCTCACTAAAACGTAAACTTTACTTGGCCCTCATGCTGACGTCACGTACGTGGGCGAGTATCAATCCGATGTGCATGTGTGGATGGAGTAGTCTCGCGTAGCGGGACCCTTTACCAATCGCTACGCGGGAAAAGAGGCTGGTAGATTGTACTGCACTGACATTGAGCAGTTTGTTCTTGCTTTGTCAGCAAGTGGTTAACTGTGGTTCAATTAGTATGGGTGTAAATTAAAATTTTCAGGCGCGTTAATTGTTCAGCTTAGTAGGCATGGCAGAGTTCGTTTTGTATTGCCATGAAAAATGTTGCTTATGCAAAACTATGCTGGGAAATGATGCCAGTTAAAATTTAATGGCACTGATATTGATTCTTGGCTAGCATTAATCACCCTTAAGCATGACAAAAACCTAAGGTACCATGGCATATACAATGGCCCGTGCACAAAGCAACGACTGTATCTTAATGCTAAGCGAAACTTCCAACTGCAGATATCTTAAGAACAAACCGCTCAACGTCAGTCTACCAGGCCCTTTTCCCGCGTAGCGATTGGTAAAGGGTCTGGCTACGCGAGACTCTACATGTGCTTTCTTTCCCCCCACACCCACATATACTGGGAAGGTAAAGGTCGGCGCCAAACTAGTTCGGTAGGGAGTCAGGCTACGCCAGATTACACAGAGAAGGGGCAAGCTGTAGCGACTAACTTAAAGAACTGCACTCTGGGAACAGATTTTTTCCTTTAAGAGGTACTTATTACGCTATAATTGTACAATATAATAGTAATATCTCAGATGGGTATTTGACCAGAAGCTCTAATAGAGGGACACCGGTTTTCAAAAGAAGAGATTTGTTTAAGAACACTACAATTTGCAGACAACAACATTTTGACATTCATAAAACATCTGTTTGTCTTCAGGTTTCATTCAAACTTACTCTTGAGAACTATGGAGGCGGAAGAGACATCTACTGTCTTGCCAGTTCATTCTCAAGGTATGGAATGATTGTTTAGAACATTTAATGCACAATATTTTGATATGAATGAATGATTGGATTGATAAGAAAATTCTGTACACTGAAGCAAACAATGGAGAGAGCGACTAAATTAAGTGAGCAAAGAATGCGAGTCAGTATTATAAGGTATTCGTATGAGTAATAATAGCACAGGTAACCGTGCTATTCGGTATTAATAGTATGAGTAATGTGATTGAAATAGCATGAGGCGAAGAAGAGTGCTATTTCAATAGCTTTATGAGAGCTATTGATCCCTAATAGCACAGGTTACTCGTGCCATCACTCGCTAATAGTAGGCCACCTTCATTTGCACTGTACCTACACTGTATTGTTCGCTCAAAATCTCTGTTTCAGGATTAGCTTCCTCTGGAACTTCGTTTTCAGCCTATGGCTCATCCTAATATGTTGAAAAAAAATTCTATCAAATACGGGTAGAACTTCTGCGCAAAAGAATGACATAGAGACTCCAACTTGAAACTACTCAAACTGAATGTTTCCAAGGCAAGCTGCATGCATGCGCTTTTACCTGTATTATTTCACTTAGCTAAGTGCTATTTCACTTAGTTACATGCTATTTCACTTTCTCCATGCAACTTCAATTGAACAGCGATTTTTCCCCATACATTATTTAATGGTCTATTTACGTGCCATACTATTACATTAAAAATGGGTTATGTGGGGATGGCTATAAGGAAGGGTAGCTTCTGTGCTGCCACTAGAGAGTATAAATTGGTGCAGGCTATTTGTAAATCTTAGTTGAGCTCCTAGATAGATATTGGCAACCCAGAATATTCCCTTAACCCATTCACCAGCACAAGCGCCTATAGGCGCTCAAGGATGACGTAATGTGCGAAAAAATATTTACCCGATAAATGCTAAAGCTTAGCTGCAGCGTCCAGAGCCCGGCTAATGTATTGTTCTATTGCATGTATTTTTAGAAAAGAAATAGCTACTACGTAACTAACTAAGGTAGTCGGGCTAAAAATAAACTTGACGTTAGTTCGAAAAATGGCGATAAATTTGTCTGCAACTTAGGCGGTGGATCTTGTCTGCAATGACGTTTTCGACAGCGAACGTGAGAGTGAAGGGGCACAGAAGCTATATAGCTACCGCAGAGGTATTTCTGTCGAGGATAGAGAGTTGGACTTTCCCGCTAAAGCTGTCATTTCATTGCCAGTTGAGGAAACTACTACTTTTCAACTTGAGAGCTACTAGAGCACTGTAGGTAGCGAACATACCAGAAGCTATGTCTAAGAGGATATGGAACTTGATATTCCAGGTAAGAAAAACAGCTATTTACGAAGTGTATTGGAGGAAAATAAAGTAAGAAATAGTTTTCTCGGAAACATGGCGGTAAGTTTTATTATGCCTATTAGCTTTCCCAGGAATATGGCGCTAATTTGGTCACAGCTGTAAACTTTTTTTTTTCAAACTCCCAGCAATGAGTAATGATTTGACTGAGCTAACTTTGCTCTCTGAATTATTTTGGACTTCCTATTCATTCAAAGGATGATGTCTCTACTTCTACAAGGTCAGAATATTGAGATGATGGTAAGACTAGAGGGAGGAGTGGGTGTGTACAGAGGAAATTTCAACTTAATAGAGAACAGTGGGGGCAAAACAGCTGCTTTTGCAGGAGCAACACAGCTGCTTTTGCAGTGTGGTTTGTGCCAGCAATGGAGACGGTGGGAGCAAAACAGCTGCTTTTGCAGTGTGGTTGGTACGCATGCGCAAATAATTTGCAAATTCCACCGTTCGTTATACCGAGTCATCCGGATAAGTGAGTTCCGTTATACTGAGGTCCTACTGTATGTATATTATGTATGTATTATGTGTGAGTATGTATGTATGAGTATGTATGTATGTGTGCATGTATTTGGCGAGCGAGTGTAGCGAACGAAACACTTACAGGGGTAACACAATTGAAAATTGGGGATGTTTGTTCATTTATATATATGTTTGGACGTACTTATGTAATTTTGTACTTTGACCCTCGCGTTTTTGTGTTAGTTATGTGGTCGACCTATCCCAAATTGCACTAAATAGAATCCTCTGGTTTATCGATCAGTACCCGTATCACCCTAGAAATTGAATTGTTTACCGTTTTGAATTCTTTTGCGGGTGCAGTTAAAACGTGAAAACTTAAGGGACTTCCATTTCTATTCCAGTTAGTGGCGATGGTAAGTCAATGCGCTCTTTGTCATGGTTATAAGCCGTGCGCAACAGTGTTTACTTGAAAATACATTGTCCACTAGACTACTGCGAAGGTAAGTCTGTGTTGGTGCATGTCCAGTTGTGTCAAAGTATTGTGTTACAACCACTACTTAGCTAAAGAATATCACAAAGAAAACGTTTTAATAACGTGTATTGTTTTGTTGTTGTTTTTTTCCTTCAATTCAAGCAGTTGCAGAGAGTTGTTACTATGGCACTAAAATCCCTTTACCGTGTATGCGAAATTAAAAAACTGGACCGTATTTTCAGTAGCTTCAGTGTTAGAAGTCAAAATCATTCATATAAAAATAGTATAGTCTTTAGGCTTGCTCGCCATTTGTGCTCAAGCACATCACTAGTTAAATGTATGTATTTTATATATTGTTTGTTTGTTGGTATATTTGAGTACGTTCGTACTAAATACTTAACCCTACTTGTCCTATACTTGCAAATCGTTTACATACGTGCATATTTGCTTACAGAACCACTATTAATATTTTAGTAAAATCTAAACAGGTTGAAGTTTTTAGCTATTGTATGTAAGCAAAGTCTAAATAATATAATACACCTGTTATTTGTTGTTTATTGATATTTAATTTTTTGTTCTTAGTGCAAGCCAGGATAAGTTTAGCTTCTCACTCAGGAGAAATGATTAAAGTGGAAATTGAAACTCCGAAAAAATTAATACATCATCCAGAAGGGAACTTTGAAATGAATTGTTTGGTCATTGTTGTTAAAGGTCGTCACGGTGAACAGGAATTGAAAAGGTTTCAGCTCCCAGAGTTTCAAAGAAAGTATTGTTTTTCGCTGGAGTTGCCACCTCGATCAGAGGCTGTGTGTGAAGGTCTCTTCACTGTAGTCCACTACAAGAATAGGTTGCAAGTATACAGCAACAGCTTGGATGTTTTCATGCCAACATATGGTAAGCAGGATTAGAGTGTATAAAGGAAATTAATATTACTTTTATTATTATTATAATTACTATTATTATTATTATTATTATTGTTGTTGTTCTTATGTGCAATTATGCCTACATACATACAAACTTAAAGTTTTCTAGATTTAGGAGATGCGCGTAAATTGTATGTAAGTGTTTAAATTAACTTAATCCTACGGCTCGTACTCTAACAGAACCCACCATTACTTTCTTTGCTGCCACTAACCCCTGGCAGCAAGTCCCGGATTACCCTATGATTGCCTGCCACTCTAGAACTCAACTTACCTCTTCCTCACGACCCTGCTCCTGCTCAATCCTGGACCGCAGCTTTAGAAGCTGAGTTGTTTGGCACAGGTAGGGCTGGAAATCCCACCCCCATATTGGCTTGGGCCAGCTGGGACATAATTAATGGGATGGGGCAAGCCCCTTTAATTTCGGCACCCACATTTTCACGGTAAAACAGACTAGCTGTTCACCGGAGGTTAAAATATAATAAATAAAACATAAAACCCCCCTCTCCCCTTCCAACTCGTACCCGTAGGGGGTGGGTGGGAAGTTCAGTTTTGTTCACGCTTCTACTTCTCGTGGCAGCGATGGACGCACTTACACGCACGTGTACACTCTATTTATGACTCACCTACCGCACGTGCCCATGCTGCCATGCGCGGCCATATGCCTTACCCGACCCCTTACTATGTATACTCCGCCTGGTATTAACCCCGCCTAGCCTGCTGCTAAGCTGCCATTAATCCTACGGCTCGTACCCTAACAGAACCCACCATTACTTACTTTGCTGCCACTAACCCCTGGCAGCAAGTCCCGGATTACCCTATGATTGCCCGCCACTCTAGAACTCAACTTACCTCTTCCTCACGACCCTGCTCCTGCTCAATCCTGGACCGCAGCTTCAGTAGCTGAGTTGTTTGGCACAGGTAGGGCCTGAAACCCACCTGCAGAAATATTAAGTGTCTCTTGATTGATAGATATTATTTTACATTATTAATTTTCTGATTCTATATTGTATTCCCTACCTCTGTGGCTCTTCCCAATCCCTCTAAACTCTTCGATCCACTTCTCAATGAAGTGATTCTGCCTCCTTGGTTTCTTTGGAGGGGGAGCTGAACTCATGGCAAAAAGTTAAACTGTAAGGTTAGGGCAGCTGGCAGCTAGTTTGGCACGTGGGCAGCTGTAGTTTTGCTAGAGGGGGTGTGTGGCAGCTGTAATCCGGTACTACAATAGGCTAAGTAGTAATTCCGGTGCGGTACGGCGCAGCTATGATAATTCCGGTACTGCACCGGATGTTCCTGTACACTTGGCAACTATGCTTCAGATCTTTGCCCTGTCTCGGCCATGCTGGCATACTTGGTAGCGAGGGGAAAAGGCGAGGGCCCCCTTTTTCGTTTTAGTGACGGGAGGCCACTCACGAGGCAGCGTCTGGTTTTGACTGTGAAAGATGCGCTGGACAAGGCGGGGGTTGACCCAGGTCACTACTCAGGGCACAGCTTCCGCATAGATGCAGCCACCACAGCAGCGGCTAGAGGGCTGGAAGACTCTACGGTGAGGACATTAGGCAGGTGGAAGAGCCTTGCGTACCTGGACTATATAAAAATCCCTAGAGAGCAACTGGCATCCTATACAGCTAGAATATGTTAACATTGTTGATACTATGTTTTATGTTGTGTGTATGTGACAATATTCAATTTAATATTTGAGTCTCTCTCACCCCACCTTATCTGTCTTGGCCTGGACCTGGGGCGAGTGGTCGCTCCTTCTCTGGAGGAATTAAAGGCCGGGGCTTGCCCCACCCCATTAATTATGCCCCAGCCGGCCCAAGCCGATTTGGGGGCGAACCTCTTTGCAAGGTGCACGATGTGTTGCTCTGACTTTAACATCAGCCATGGTGGTCACAATGATGTTAAAACTCATGTGAATGGCAAAAAACACAGGGAGTTGGCAGCAGCAGCTTCTTCCACACAATCTGTGACATCTTTTTTCAAACCAGCGGTAGCAAAGAGTGTGATTGAGGCTGAAACTAGGTGGTCTTTGTATGTTGCTAAGCACAATTTACCATTTTTGTCCAGTGACCATGCCAGCAAGCTTTTTGCTCAGATGTTCCCAGATTCGGACATAGCCAGCAAGTTTGATTGTGCAAGAACCAAGTGCACTGCCATCGTAAAAGAAGCTTTGGCCCCACATTTTCATGCAAAGGTCCTACAAAACATGTCCAATCCTTATTCTATTATGATAGACGAATCTAACGATAAGGAGAATAAATCATGTATCATTCTTGTTAGAGTCCTTGATGCTGAAGTTGGGAATGTGAAGACACGATTCTTAGACATGCCAATTGTAAATATTGGTACTGCTTCAAACATTTTTAGTGCCTTGAAAGCTTCTCTGAAGAAATATGGCCTGGATTTTAGTAAGGCAATGGCATTTATGTCTGACACCAGAGTTGGGGTTGATTATGATTACAATCGTAATCGATTACAATCGATTACAAGGTTTTGCGTAATCGTAATCATAATCAAAATCATGTGACTAATTGTGGGTGTAATCGTAATCGTAATCATAATCATATTTTTGTAATCAAACCCATAGAACTATTACTGGTAATATTAGCAGTGAAGTAGAACAGCAAGTGTTTGCTATAATTAGTTGTGACACAGCAGTTTTTAACTAATACCACTTTTTACAGTGTTGATTAGTGTTTTATTGACACCTAATAGTCTACAAGGGAGAGCTTGTCTAACTGTGCTTGTGTGTGTGTGTGTGTGTGTGTGTGTGTGTGTATGTGTGTGTGTATGGTGGGGAGGTGGATCATTTTATCATTCATGACTGGCTCTGAATGCCTTGAGAGCTAGCTGCTTACTGAATGCTAGAAAGCACAACATTTGTTAAAAAACTTATGTTTCTTCGTTGCAACAATCATTAATTTTTGACATTGTAATCATAATCGTAATCAACACACTGTAATCGTAATCATAATCATAATCGTATATTTGACTGTGTAATCATAATCGTAATCAATGTTTCGTAATCATACTGTAATCGTAATCATAATCATAATCATGTTACCGTAATCAACCCCAAGTTTGTCTGACACTGCTAATGTTATGAAAGGGAGTAGGTCTGGTGTTCAAAAATTGATAAAGAATGAGAACCCCTCCCTTTACGACATTGGGTGCATTTGCCACTTGGCTGACCTGTGCATAAAGGCTGGAATGTCCACTCTTCCCTTGGATATTGACCAGTTGTTTATTGATATTTATTACTATTTCCATCATAGTAGTAAACGAAATCAAGAATTTATTGAAATGTGGTGTTCTTTCTACACCAATGAGCCCAAAGTGATTCTGAAGCATTGTCAGACTCGTTGGCTAAGCCTTCTTAGGTGTGTAGACCGTTATCTAGAGCAGTTACCTGGTCTCATTTCTTACTTTCTTTCTTGTGTTCAAACTACCAAGGTAGTGAGTATTGCAGAAAGACTTCAGAACCCCTTAATCAAACCCCTTCTGCTTTTCCTCAAGCATGTTCTTCCTTTCATGGACAGGTTCAATAGGAGTTTTCAGAAGTCCAATGAAAACAATACCTGTGAATTATTTACAGAAATTAACAGGCTTGTACGAATCTACGCTGCTAATTTACTTACTCATAATTCAATTCAACAAGTTGGTGACAAGATCCACACAGTTGACTTGGATAAGGGTGAAAACCACAAGCCTGATGAAAGCTTGAGCATTGGAATTGATACATGGGTATGTGTTGCTGAACTTGAGAAAGAGATGGATATGAAGCCCTTTTTTTCAGCAGTTAAGCAGTTCTATTTGGCCACACTGAAGAAAATGTTCAAAAAGTTTCCCTTTGAAGACACTTTACTCCAAGACTTGGGCATTATCCGGCCAAACAAAACTGCTTCCTACACTGTAAACACAGTGGATAGACTAGCAAAAAGGTTTCCTCAGATTGAATTAGCTTCTTCTTGCTCCCTTGATTGTCTTGCTGAGGAATTTACCGATTTTGTTCTCTCACCCAGTAATCTTCCTCCTCTAATGTATTACAAAGACTGCGATGGAACTGACAAACCTCGCCCTGGGCCATTTTGGTGGGAAGTGGGGAAAATGAAAACCCTTCTTGGAGAATCTAGATTTCCTAAACTGGCTAAGCTAATGGCTGGTCTCCTGTCGATTCCATGTTCAAATGCAGACTCTGAGCGTGGTTTCTCAATCCTTCGTAAAATTCACACTGACCAAAGGTCAAATTTGGATCAATCTACTCTCATTAGTTTGATGTCCATCAAATATAACTGTGATGATTGTTGCCATGAAGAAAAACTTGATGATCAACTGCTTACTAACTGTAAAAAAGCTACACATAAAGTCCTCACCACCAAATAAATATTATTTGAAATTGGAACTGAAAGGAATGTGGTCTATTGATAATGGGCATGGTTTTAAGTGTGGCTTACTAAAATGGGTGTGGTTTTGGGTGTGGCGCACTAAGATGGGTGTGGTTTTGGGTGTGGCTCACTAAAATGGGTGTGGTTTTACCTTGTACCTAAAATTAGTTTCATAAACTTGGCAACTATGCTGAAGCCACTCTGCCGATAAATAACGAGACGCCCAGGCGGAAGGGGTTAGTCTTAGATGCCTTTATGCGCACTTCAAGTCTTGATGGACAGGCAGGATTGTCCACTAGCACATCGCCCCACGATAGGTGGCTCGATGGGTCATATCCCTCCTCTGACGGCACAGTCGACTCTCCAATCTGCATAAATCCGAAGTAGGCCAAGCAGCATGCTGCCCATAACATCATCACATCTCTCATGTGCCCGAGGGTCCCACACGCCCTTGATCTTGTGGAGAAGTTCCGGCGTAATAGGCCTACGCTCCCGTTTCGTCACCCCAGCCAGGCCCTCAACACGCTTAACACCCCCCATAAAATGTAGTGCAACCTGTGTAGACCGCCCGAAAAAGGGTCACCATGGCCCTCCGAAATGTGCAGATGACGGACTCCGGCCATGTAAGACTTAATGGTCTCATGACGCAAGCCCTCCTCGGCCAGGGTAGCAGCGAAATGACACAGGGCATCTTAGCAATGGACGGTATTTCGGTATTTAATCGTTATAATCGGTATTTTCGATATAATCGGTACGGTATAACAATTTATGGCCATCTCGGTATACCGCTCACGCGTATTAAGACCGGTAGAATTACGCGCGATAGAAGCCCGCACGCATGCGTTACAAAAAAGCAGGTGGACTATCGTTGCTAACATTTTTTTGGTCTCGATCGCTGCGGGATGGAGCTAGTGAATAAGAAGAAATGCAGTTCTCCGGTATGGGCCTACTTCGGGTTCAAGGCCCACGACGACGGATCCGTAGATGAAACTTCTCCTATTTGCAGAATCTGTGAAAGTTCAGTATCTGCTACGTCTGGAAACACTTCCAACTTGTTTTCTCATTTGAAGCACAAGCATCCAAGACAGTATGCTGACTTACAGAGCACAAGGACTTCTACTAAAGCTGGTGAAAGCAGTCAGAAGAGACCTTCTAGTTCTGATCAACCTACTCTTCAACAAACTCAGGCCTATCCAAGAAGCAGTAAGAGGTGGCAACAGCTAACTGATTCTGTAGCATACACTATAGCTAAGGATGGCCTTCCTTTTACTGCAGTGGAGAAACAAGGTTTCAAAAGGATGCTGGCTACACTTGATCGAAGGTATGAGCCACCAAGTAGGAAGTATTTTTCAAAAACAGCCATTCCTCGCTTATATTCGTCCGTCAAGGAGACTGTTGAGACTAAAATAGCGAGCATGAAGTTTTTTTCATCAACTACAGATCTTTGGTCCAGTGGTACTCAGCATCCCTACATGAGCTTCACCATTCATTATATAACTGAAAACTGGGAAATGAAAACCTCATGCCTTCAAACACAGTTTTTACCTAGTGATCATACAGGTGACAACCTTGCAGAAGCTTTGGAGTCAGTACTGGAGGCATGGAATTTGAAGAAAGAGCAACAAGTCTGTATTACCACTGACAATGGTTCCAATATAGTTTGTGCTACTGGGAAGCTTCAGTGGCAGAGGTTGTCTTGCTTTGGCCATAACCTTAATCTTGCTGTAACAAATGCAATGAGAAATGACCACCGCATTTCAAGGGCTTTGGGATTGGCCAGAAGCATTGTCAGTGCTTTTTCCTTCAGCTGGAAGCGAAAGAGAGATTTATCAGCAGCTCAGGTATCTAAAAATCTTCCTCAGCATAGTCTAATCAGTGTAAGTATGAATGGTTTTAATTAATATTCATTAATATATATCTACATCATTAAAATATGCATATTAAAAATTAGCTGTTCTAACATTAAGTCTGGCGAAACAAACATGTTTTGTGTGTGTGTGTGTTAGGATTGTCCAACTCGTTGGGGGTCAATGGAGGGGATGATTAGCAGACTACTCGAACAGGAGGATGCTGTAAGAGTTGTTTTGAGTACAGATCGAAAGATCAGCCATCTTATCCCCACATGGCAGGACATGCATGTGTTTGAATGCATCTCTAAAGCGTTGTCTCCAATTTCGGAGCTGACAGATTTCCTTAGTGGAGAGTGCCATGTGACTGTTTCATCTGTTGTTCCAGTCCTTCATAATTTAAAAACTAAAATATTAATAGCCAAAGAAGATAAGGCACAACTTACTAAAGACATCAAGCGAACTATCCTTGATGATTTGGAAACTCGGTATACAGATAGCAACATTCAGAAGTTGCTTCATACCGCCACATTCTTAGATCCTCGTTTCAAGGATGACTACAGTAGTGACAAAGAACAGCTAAAGTTACTAGTTCATGGACAGGCAATTAATATGTTAGAAAATTCAAACCCATCAGAATCACATGACCAGCTCACCTTACCAAAATCACCCAGCAAAAAAAAGAAAAAATTGTGTGCATTTCTGAAGAAAGCTGATGAACCTTCAAGTACTTCTTCCCTTTCTCCCGAATCCAAAGTTATGAGTGAAATTGAGTCTTATTTGAGTGCTCGCAAACTGGATATTGAGAGTGACCAGAAACCATTGCAATGATGGAAGGAAAATAGATTATTGTATCCAACACTAGCTCAATTGTCCATCAAAATTCTTTGTGTTTGTGCAACTAGCTGTGCTTCAGAACATCTATTCAGTACATCTGGACATATCGTAAATTCAAGACCTTTACTAAATCCAAACAAAGTTAACATGCTTGTTTTTTTGGCAAAAAATCTTGAGTAATCATAATTTTTTTATACTTATGTATTCATTTGAAGAACCATTAAATCAACAATCATCTAGCAAACATTAAATTAAAGTATTCACATCAATTTATATCTTTACTTCTATAATGAATGTAATTTTAATTCAGAATAAATTAGTCAATAATTAATCGTTATCGCGATATTTTTTTGTTAGTTAATCAATATATAAAAAGCTCAATATCGTCCATTGCTAGGGTATCTTCATCCGCTGGCACGGAGCCCGACCTGCTACAGCACAAATCCCCATAAAATGTCTCACCCCGCAAGCATAAAGTCTGTGCGTGGACTCTGCCAGACCTATCATGTAGAACTTCTGAACAGGGCCACCCAGTCCACCTTTGTCCAGTCCGGAGTGTCGCGGACCAGACGACGAATGAAACCCTCTGGGATGGGTGTGGCCACTTCCGCTGCCCCCGGCACCAACTGCTGAAACAGAAGCAAAGAATCCCTAGATCATGCATCGGCTGCATCATTCTTGATACCTGGGATGTGCTGACATACTAGGGTCACGTCCCACCGGGCCAAGAAGAAAGACAAACATCTCATCATATGTGACAGTCTATGGGAAATGGGGGCACTTCACGCAAAAATTGAAATTGAGATATAGGCTCCAGAAGTAAGTCATAGGAAAAATTCTTTCTTTCTTCTATTTTTGTTTTTTGCAGAATTAGTCTTAGTGATCCTTACTCTAAGTCTACGCCAAATTTCAAATGCCGAAACAACTTAAAAAACCGCAAGCGTGCCGTGGAAAGACAAGCTACTTTTTATTCTCTCGTTCTCGAAGTACAATAAATGGGGAATGGGCGGAGTTTCAAATAAGCAGCTAAAAAAATGGCATAGCTTTGAAAATAGTGCATGCAATCTACAGCTTACCTCTGTTTGAAAGTTTACCACTACATGGAGTAGAGTAGCCAAGGATTCCGACAAAACTGGCTGTGAGACGCTCTGAAAGCTAAAAAGAACTCTACGCAAACTTCGTTAGTTGCCGTTAAAAAGCGGCTGTAAGATTTAATTGCGTATGCGGAGTACGCCGTTAAGTATACGGAAACATTAATTATAACGGAAGTGGAAATTCAATTTATGTTTTCTCGATTTCTAGTTCAATTGCTTTGCTGAATACAGCCCAGTTCAACTACCAGTTTCTCTGGGCGTCGAAGGTTTTACCCTCCAGTATTTTAGCACTAAGTTGAGATAAATTGTAGCTTTTTATTAGCATAAAAAACTCATTTTTTTTGGTTTGAGTGAAGTGCCCCCTTTTCCCATAGACTGTCACATATGCATGGCCCGATCCATTCGGCTCCTTCCAGAATTCACAATTGCCACTACAGCCATTTTGTCACATCTACATGACACTGTCACAACTCGCCAGAGATGTCCCCACACAGCCACAGCCAGGACTATAGGCAATAGCTCCTTCACAGTGATGTGGACTTCTAACCAGCTATCCGGGAACTTGAGCTGGAACCAGTCCCCTGTTGACGTGTAGGCTCCACAGCCTCACTTCCCAGATGCATCCAACGTGATCACCACTTGCGGGTCTCCCCTAACCACAGAGGACATCGGACATGTCTATTCCATATAGGCAGAAAACAGTTCCATCATTTGAGGTCTGACCTGAAACCAGCATTCAGTCTCACCCGATGATGCAGTGCCCTCACCCCAGTCGAGATCTATCACATTCGCCTGAGGAAGGAACGGCCGGGCCTGATAACCCGACATGCGTGCTGCATGTAGCCAATGAGCGACAGCAACTCCCTCTTAGTGCTGCATGATTTCTTGGATTCCCATTCCTGGATCATAGCACGCAGCCTCTCCAGCTTCTCACGGGAGAGGCTAATTGTCATCGAAACGGAATCCAACTCTATGCCCAGAAACACCAGCTTGGTGGCTGGGCCTTCAGTTTTTGCTGGGGCCACAGGCACCCCCAACACATCACACCGAGCTAAAGCTCTGCCCAGAGACTCCCCGCACTGAGGTGAGTCTGGGGCACTGAATAATAGAAAATCATCCAGGTAGTGGATGCCCATTACGTGTAGATCCACAGTAGGCCATCAGCAATGGCGTTGTATAGTTTCGGTGCTGACCGGAGGCTAAAAGAAAGCACCTTGTCCACATAAATACTATCTCTCCAATGCATACCCAGCAGATGGCGATCGTCGGGGTGAACTGGCACCGTCCTAAACACCCCAAAAACATCGAACTTAGCCAGCACGGCTGCTTTCCCCAACTCCAAAACCTTCTGACAAGCCGCATCTAATTAAAGCGATTCCTACACATACCTCTTACCCCCACAATTAAAGTGATTCCTACACATACCTCTTACCCCCACAATTAAAGCAATTCCTACCCATACAACCTGAACAATCACCCCACGTCCACCCCACCTTTATCTATACCATAAGCCCCCTTTCCGTGTCCTACCTCGTACATCTGTCCCCACATGCACATGATAGCTGTCCGATAACACACTTATTCTTGTTTAATCAACAAGAATAAGTGTGGAACCATGATGTAACAACACTACAATGCATAGGAACAGTTTTAGTGTCATACACACAGCCACCGAATCAAGTTCAGTCTATACAGGGGACTCCATGACAGCTCAGGTTGATCCCCAACGACCCTCTTCTCCCAGTGGTGCATCACTCATGAGGGGACAATACCTCCTGGTATGGTCACCACCACACCGAACACAGCAGTGTGCGAACCTGCAAGGAGTTGAGGTGCAGGGCTTGCCATCGTTCCAAGCAAAAGAGGCAAAGGCCCTTCTCTTCCTCGGTCTCGCTTGCGCCACTGGCAGAGGCACTGGGATTGGAGCATGCTGGTTCGCCTCCAAGTTCTCCACCATGGCCTGGGTGAATAAACACTGGTTGAGCTCAAAACTCGCGTCTTCCGTGGAGGAGTAGCTGTGCCTCAGCGACTCGTCGTATTTCCTCCACCACCCAGACGTGGTTCTGTTCTGGCAGGACATCACGATTGCCAAGTGACCCCACAGAGCCGCAGCCTTCTCGGGGTGTGAGCGGCACACTGTGCCTGCATATTGAGCGAAGCTGGCAGCCCACGTGTCCCGGTCCACGACCGGGCGAATTGCCCTTGATTTGGAGGGTTTCTGATCCTCCCTGTCCACGGCTCGCCTGAACTCGGCACGGAGTGCTTCCTGGGATAGCTCCCCCATGTCGACGTACTCACCCGACAGGATGCACTTCACCAGCCTGACGGGGACCGTTGGCAGTGTCACACCCACGGAGAACTTCTGGGCCTCCCTCTCTGCTGTCTTCGTCACAGGCACCACATCACTTGCCGCTCCTTCGGATGGATGAGGGACCATCCTTGCCACGACCCCCACAGCTTCACCAGACTGCGGGAGCTCTAGCGCGGCCACTGCGGCCTCATCGGATTTGGAGGTAATACTACCTCTCCCCAACGCTACGGCGTGTATGCCCAGAAATATTGCTGAGCCACACGATCCAACAAATATTCCCTCTAAGAGGTGGGCCACATGCCCTAACAAATAAACCTGTTAATGAAGGCTGCATGCCTTAACACAACCAGGACAGTGAGATGCCCCCATGTCTCAATCCAACATTCCGTGCTGTGTAGAAGCCACATGCCCTCGCACAATAATACACATAATACAGTGGGCCACATGCCCTAGCACAACAATGCACATAATTCAGTGGGCCACATGCCCTAGCACAACAATGCACATAATTCAGTGGGCCACATGCCCTAACACAGCAATGCATAGCAATGCGCCTAATACGGTGGGCCACATGCCCCAGCACAACAATGCACATAATACAGTGGGCCACATGCCCTGGCACAGCAATGCACATAATACAGTGGGCCACATGCCCTAGCCCAACAATGCACATAATACGGTGGGCCACATGCCCCAGCACAACAATGCACATAATACAGTGGGCCACATGCCTTGGCACAGCAATGCACATAATACAGTGGGCCACATGCCCTAGCCCAACAATGCACATAATACAGTGGGCCACATGCCCTAGCACAACAATGCACATAACACAGTGGGCCACATGCCCTAGCACAGCAATGCGCCTAATACAGTGGGCCACATGCCCCAACACAACAATGCACATAATACAGTGGGCCACATGCCCTAGCACAACAATGCACATAACACAGTGGGCCACATGCCCTAGCACAGCAATGCGCCTAATACAGTGGGCCACATGCCCTAACACAATATTGCACATAACAACAGTGAGCCACACACGCCCCAGTGAATGGAATGAATAGAACTATCAATGGGCCACATGCCCTGGTACTGTAATCAACATAATACAGTGGGCCACATGCCCCTATAAATAACGTTAATGGGCCCCAACCACTACAGGCCCTTATTCAATTATATACTATCCAGTTTATTCAATTAAATAGCATTGATACCATTACATTGTATATTAATAATTACACCCCGATAACCTATCTGTCCTTCCCCAAGACACACCCCCAGAGCCAACTACAGCCGATCTACAGGAATTAAACCTACCAGCCACAGTGCCAGAACAGCTGCCAGGCTTCTTCCCAGCCCCCTCGGCCACAACCCCACGGCTGCCACTAGCGGTTGAAGGTCCTGCCCCCTCCTGGCTTCGCAGTATTTCCTCTACTAAAGCCTTAACCCTCCTATCGAAGTCCGTTGTTGAGGCTTCTGGGGTAGCATCCCCCTGGGGGCCTTCGGAAACACTGGGAAGGGGCTCCCCACTGCTTCCCTTCCTCCTCTTTGAACTGCCCGACCCGTCAGACATTGCAATTAACAGTTTTGTTCACGCTACTACTTCTCGTGGCAGTGATGGACGCACTTACATGCACATGTACACTCTATTTATGACTCACCTACCGCACGTGGCCAATGCTGTCATGTGCGGCCATATGCCTTACCCGACCCCTTACTATGGGTACTCCGCCTGGTATTAACCCCGCCTAGCCTGCTGCTTAGCTGCCAAGTTTGATTTAGTATTTTAAGGGTACCAATACAACTATTAAACGATTACCTTTGATGAATACCTGTTTCAGTTGAATAGATTCAATAATTGGGGGTGGCTTGCACAATCAGAACTATCCTGATACATAAGACAATTTAAGCGTACATTATAAATTATTTTTTCAGTCAAGCCTCAGATACAGTCGTGTGAATGGAGGAATTGCCAGCCAGTAGTCCATGTCATTGCAGGGGAAGACAGACAGAGTGAGCTGTACACTGTGTCTGCCATTGAGATACAGTGCCAACTGAATGGAGAATGGAAATGTGTTCATGGAAATGCAGTCATTCTACCATCCAATGATGTGCAGGAAATACCAATTGTTCTACCTCATTCTGGTTTTGACACTTCGTACGAGCTAAGAATAAGAAAATGTTATCAAGACACTCTTCCGGCTCCAGCAGAAACTTTCAGTGACATATTTGAAGTTCACCAACGAGCATTGAGTAAGTTATGTACTGCACTTGAATTATGCAGAAAGGAGATATATTTTACAGCATTTTTTGTGGCTATAGTTTATTAGTTGTTGTTTATCCAATTTTTGGTAGTTGTTTTTCACAACTTTGAGGCTAAACTGTTCATGTGTATGGTGAATAAAATGTCCCTTAAAATTTAGAGTTGGGCCTAATTTAGTCAGAAGTCAGCTAATTTAGTCAGAAGTCAGCTATTTATATATATATATATATATATATGTGACAGTACTGGGGGGGGGGGGGGGTGGGGGAAAGAGACCAATGCGTTAAAATTGAAAATGAGTAGTGATACAAAATGGTAGAATAATTCAAGGGGAGTATTTTAATACCAAGTTTATAAGCAGGCGCTGCTTGGTTCACTAAATATACGAGCGGCAATCTAACCAACTTGAGCACAGTTATTTCGAGAAAACTGCAATTAAAACTTCTTATTCAATTTCTGGCGGAGTTAACGTTGAATTCCGTAATCTAACTGGAAGTCCGCGTTAGGGTTACGTAAGACTTACTTTTGTTGCTTGGAAAATGGTGGTGCTCAGCTGAACGGCAGTAAGTTATAGTTGGGGCCGCTTACTTCGTTGATAGGGGAGGCCTTACTCAGTTCAGACCCTACATTGTGTAAGGGTACTAGACAGGTATGGCTTTAAGTAGCACTAGATGCGTATAGATAGACATAGGTTTGCAGGCCGTTTTGTGCTTCTTTTTTTTTTTTGTTTCCAACAGTTTGATAGTTACAGTAAGTCAAGGTAACTATAATACAGTCACTCATTTAGAAATGATCAACTAGCTTGGTTTGTTAGTTCACTGGCTAGCTAAGTTTAGGATTATATTTGTCTAAAGTGAGACAGCCAGCTTGTTGCCTGTTCGGAACAATGAATAATAATAGGAATCTCTTTAAATCAATGAACAAAAATGATGGACTTTCAAAATGTGTTGCTTTCTCTTGTTACAGTGTGACAGAAATCCTCATCTTCACTAAAACCTTTGTCTAGTTAGAGACTTGCTGATTCTTCCAGTGTCTTCACAATAATAGTACCAGGAGAGTCTCCAGGTCTGCAGACTCCAACTATAAGACTCCATAAATAGCAACATCAACTTATATAGCTAGATTATTCATGTTTATTATTTCTATTCTGTTGCTGCACTGCTGCTATAACAAAAACTTATAAAAATTTACCCGCGATTTTCCGAGGTCGGGGTAATTTGTTGCTAGGCAACAAATTGAATTCGCCCACGGTTTTCAATTACTGGCGGGTTGGTTTTCCGAGCACGCACGGAAGGTCAAAATAGAGAGTAAAAGATGGCTGTGTTTGAACACGGACCTTTAACAACGGTTTCAGCAGTGTCAGTGTAGCTAAAGGGTAGGAGATATCAGTGGGCCAATAAAAAGAAAATTTAAAAAAAATTGTTTTGTCAGTGCTTGGGCTCTACTGTACATTTTTTGATTTTAAGTAATTGGTCCCTTTTCCCAAGTACTGTCGCATATGACTTAATTTTATTGCCATAGTATCACAACATGCACAAGAAACTTTAATACCCCAGCAATACTAGTAAGAGCACTAATGCTAATATAGGTTTTATACGAAATTGGGAAACTACTGCCAGTATTGTTTGTTGCTAATCTTATATACACCTATTTGGGTTTTTTTTTTTGTTGTTGTTTTTTGTTCTTTTTTTTGTTGTTTTTTTCCCCCTTATAATTGCCAAAAGTATTAATAATCTTGCACTGTATTACTAATTGATTGTTCCAACTTTCATTTTTTTCATAATTTTTTTACTCTATAGATATAGGACCTGATAATCGAAAGCAATCTCTACAAGATATGCTTCAGGCTATTGATTCAACTGAGCTGGGTAAGAAATTGGTGAGCCAGTGAACAGTACAACCAAGACACCATCAGGGGGTAACACAGTAGAAAATTAGGGATATTTATTTGCATGTTTGGGCATACGTATGTCTTTTTGTACATTGACCCTCACATTTTTGTGTTCACTAGGTGGTAGACCCCCGTCCCAAGCTCCGCTAAACTAAATCTTTTTATTAATGATCTCTACCAATATTATCCACAGAAATTTGACTGTTTCTAATATCTGAACATTGCAGGATATGGTTAGGTCTTACAAACTTACTGGAGTTCTAGAATTAGTGCCGGTGTTGTGTTATCTCGGTTAATGTGCTGTTTGTCCTTACCATTGCCCAATATGTCCAAGTCTCTAAATGTAAGTCTTGTGTTGGTTATAGCTATCCAGTGAACTAGTGTGTGTGTGTTTGTTGTTGTGTGTTACAGTTGTGTGTTACATCTGCTGCTTAGCTAAGAGCATTTTGAAGTAAACAAAAAAATATGAGCTGTTTTTTTGCTGTTTTTTGTTGTTCATTTTTTAACTTCTTAGGCTTTATCCCAGTTTCTTTTGTTAGTAAGCAAATCTTGTTTAGAATTAAGCTCTAAATTGTTCTATAATTCCTTAAAAATTCTTGCTTTTCAAGCCCCAAAATGTTGTGAGAGTGGTTACTATGACATTGAAACCCTTTTTCATGTAGTTACAAAAACTCGACCGTGTTTTAGTTGTACAGTGCTTTTTGTCAGGAGCTTCTAATAATTTTGATAGTCAGTTTAAAAAAATTTGAAAAACGTGTGCACAGTGGCTCGCTAGCCATTTGTGCTGAAGCACATCACTAGTTTAATTTGCATAATATAACAATACAGACATTTTGACACCTATGCATTTGTCATCACTGAAAATATGGTAGTGATAAAGGAAGTCAATTGATATTTCCAGCAGCAACAGATTATATATTCAAAAGTAATAATAATAGTAATAGCTACTTAGTTGATTGAGGACTTTTAATGCTTATCACACACTATGCAACTATTTTATGTTGCAATTTAATTTGAATTTGTAGACATCGATAGCTTGGGAAGTATTATTCAAGAGTTGCGGAATCCTGTTTCTGCACATTGGGAGAAATTTGCTATACAGCTGGGTTTATGTCCCTATACCGTGGCAATTACAAGACTCAATTATCCCAATAACGCTAGATTGTGTCTACAAGAGGTGCTGGCTGCTTGGCTAAGATTGGATTACGATTATCAAATATTCGGAAGGCCTAGCTGGAGAATAATAGCTGAAGCAGTGAAGAGTTTCAATGGTAGACTTTTTCTTACAATATTAACAAATCATAGAATGTAAAAATTGTTTTAATATTTATCTAGTTAATGTTTACCCCTACACAAGAGCACTGTGATTTTAATCATTCATTTATTTGTGCTATCGTTGGTTGTTGTTTTTTGTAGTCAATTTTGACTTTATTAAAACATGTAAAATATTTGTTGACAGACAAAATTGATAGCGAAATGTAGAACATTTAACAAGCACCTTAATTAAAATAGAGAAATGGTTATAGGTACTACACTGGCAAAAATTTTGCCTTGAAAGAAGCTATTTTACTGTAAAAATAAACTGGAATTTCCTGCTAAGGACTTGTGCTGTTTATATAATCACCAGTCGCACACACTTTCTGAACAACTTTCTTACTAAAATGTTTTAGGTGTAACTAAAATTAATTTTAGTTTTAGTTTTAGTTTTAGTAAACCAAAACAACACTATAAATCTGATGATGACGAGTGTTTCTTGTATGTTTAGCTTCTTTTATACGAGAGACAGCCAGTTTTCATTGCATGACATTGATGCCTGATGAGATAAATACCAAATAAACCATCCTCATCTTGTGAGAAATGATTTCGTAATAGCTGCTTGTGCATAGTAGCATATAAACCAAAAGGTGTGTAGTTCACACCAAATTAAGCGTGAATCACTTGTAACAATAGTCACACCAAAATATGGTGTGGTGCGCACACCTCATCGTTTGGGTGTGAAGTACACACCAAATTTAGTGTGAATTCTCACCACAATCACTATGAACTCATACTTACATTAATGCTGAATTATGTTAAGTTACATTGATTCTAGTAATACATATGTGGGTCGGACATGAGAGGTGAGGCATCAGCCCCACCTCCTAATTCGCCGAACTTAGAACTATCTTTATTTTACTTTACGCATTTATTACATTTGTTCTATATTTAGCTTGTGTTCGTCTACCTTATTTGTGTATCATCATATGACTTAGTCGTGATTGTCTGTTCTCGTGCCACGTGTTGTTGTGCCTGCATTTTGCACACGAACTTCGCGCTGCAATGCAGGAAGTCATGTAATAGAGTGTCATCTTGTGGGCGTGTTCCCAATTTTCTTTATAAGCATTGTGCTTCATTTTAAGTTTCAGTTCTACCTCGTGCTCCCTATATTTTTCGATAAATAGATTTAAAACTCTATTGGTCAAGGTGATTAGGTTGAGTTGGGGAAGAACTCTGGTGGCAGTGTACCGCACCACACCAGCGTATGAGTAAACTGCGTCTCCTCTGAGGCTTGGTGTGTGTGTATCTCTCTCTTTGCCCCGTACGCCCCACAATTGGTCGCAGCGGTGGTCCCATCTTCGTCGAAAGCCCGAGTCTACCAACCATCCGTGTCTGCTACAATTTCGTCCGATTCACCTCGGTGGTCGACTGTCTAACGATCCTACCTTTCAAGTCCGAGCCTCGATTTCCTGTGGCGTCAAGTTCCGTTCAACTGACCCAGTCGAGTTACTGTCTCAGCGGTGTTCCGGAGTTCCCGTCCTGTGGCAGCCATCTCCTGGTATCGTGTATCACGGTCTGATTTGTCACTTGTGTTCATTTTGGTGCGATTTCTGTTTGCTGATATATTTTTCTCTCACTGTTTGTAGTCATTCCCGAGTCTTGGTGGCCTGTGGATGAGCCGGAGAGAGACCCGAGACAGAGCTTGTAAGAAGACTTCAAAGGATTCTGGCATTGATTCTGGTTCCGAAGCCCCTAGACATATACTTCCAAATAAAGTGAAGGTTAATAAGAAATCTGAAAGTCTTTCTCAGGGTGAGCCTAGTTATACTCCTACTTTTGACGTTTCTGATTGTTTAGGCGCCCTTAGTTCTAGTTGTGTTCCTTTGTCTACCCGTTCTGATAGTCATAAGATGGTAGAGGAACAAGATTTTGATAATGCCCTCTCTGTGCATGAGGATGACCTTTCCAATACTAATCCTAGGTTGGGAGATGATGATTCCCATGAGTCAGCCAGTGCTGTCCGTGGTGATAATCAGACTTTGGATGATATGCTTGCCCGTAGGTTAATGACTGTGTTTGACTCGATGGCACGCATGCGTCCCACAGCACTTTCTCGTCCGGCTTCCTTGCTTGCTTCTAAAGATGCTGAGTTGAACCGGCAGATTAATGCTATGGCTCCACATAAAGAAGGCGTAGATATCGCCAAATATATAAAGAAGTTAGAGGATGATCTCACTGATATTGAATGCCCTCGTGCTCGTTTTAAAACTGTCCTGATTCAGAAATTACAGTCTGAAACGGCGGCTGACTATATAGCTTCCATCAATCGTTCTGATTTTACATACTCTGAGCTGAAGACTGCTCTTATTAGCTCTTTAGGGTCTAGTAAGCTTTCGCTAGGCATTAAGCTCACTGACTTTGCCTCAGAATACCGTTCCATTGATTCGCTGAAAGCCTATGCTAAAGCCAAAGCGTTAGTCGACTCCATCGACATGGCTACTGATAGCAAAGCTGACTTACTTCTCTTTACCGCTAGCTCTATTTTTCGAGCGTCGCGATCTTACCATCAGCGGTCCACTATGGATGCGCGTGAACTCAAGTCATTCAAAGACCTCAGTGATATTGCTGGTTCCCTTAAAGCTTCAGAGTCTGACAGAACCTTTATTAGGCATTCTAGTAACCCTAATAAACCCACTTATCCTTGCGGTGTGTGCAAGAAGTATGGTCATCGAACCACTGACTGTAGATATAGAAATGTACCCTCATATGATGTCCCAAGTTCTAATCCTGTTCCTGCTAAGCCTCACAGTATTGTTTGCTTCACCTGTAATGTCCCTGGGCACAAGTCCCCTGATTGTCCCACTAAGAAGGGCGGTATTGATAACAAATCTGATAACAAACCCAATGTGAAGCGAGGCACTAGAACTTATAATACACATTGGATTGCTGGTCAGAACGGCTCTCCCCATGTTAAAGGCAAAGTCAATGGCATGCCTTGTCGGATTGTGCCTGACACTGGGGCTGAGATTACTATTGTGCCGGCAGCCTTTGTGTTAGTAGATCAGCTTCTAGATGACTGTGTAAATGTCAGAGGCTGGAATTGTGAACCCAAATTACTCCCTACTGCCAAGGTTAATTTTGAATTCGGTGGTAAATCTTTTACGTCGGTAGTTGCCGTTGCTGATGAGAATGACCGGTGTAACAGGGTGCTGTTCTCAGTCCCTATGGACGGTGATATGGCATCTAGACTTCTTCTGGACGCTGCTTCCAATGCTTCCTCGGAGGCAGAGGGAGCAGGGCAACCAGGTGATACCCCTGGCGTTCAGACGTCGGCTGAGGCTGGCGCTGGCTCTGTTACTATCCCGCGGGAGGCTTGTAAGACCTCCCAGGGCTCTAGTGACAACCAGAGAAGCATGAACGTGTCAGTTGTTACCAGGTCAGAGTCAAAAAGGAGAAGAGTTAGAAAACATGCTAAACATAATGTTGATACTAGTACTGATCCCTTTCAGTTAGAGTGTGAGAGGTTGGCCGACATTGATCTCGGTATTGTGCAGAGTGCTGCTGAGGTTGATGAGTCTGTTGCTTCGGTTGCTGGGCTGGATCCTTCTGGTTCTGGGCTTGGTGATGGTTCTGAAGCCAGTACGGAAGTAGGGTTGAATGGCCAAATACCTCCCACAAGTAGTGTTTCTGCTGTAGTTGACCAGCCTGTTAAGTCGTCAGGTGGTAGCTCTGGTCGAGATGTTAATATTTCCCAGTCAATTGCTCAGGAATGTAGTGATAACGAACAGAGACTCTCTGATTGTTCTGATTTTGTTTCTATTGGTATCCCTATGTGTGTTGATGATCATAATGCTGTTTCCCTCAACCGAGAGGTTGAGTCTGATGATTCCCTTACATCTATTCGTATGTTAGCCAGTAAGAAGTTAAATGGCTACTCTTACAATGACAATGGTGTTTTAATTCATACTGTTACTGATGATTTGTCAAATGCTCATGCTAGAATTGTACTCCCTGTGTCCAAACGTGAAGGTGCTCTTGTGTTAGCCCATGACAAAACTGCACATGTAGGTGTCCGTGGCATGCGCAAGCTGCTCAGCTCTAAGTTTGTTTGGCCTGGGGTTCATGGTGACATCGTGAAATTTGTTAAGAGTTGTGATTCGTGTTTGAGAATAAACGCTTCTGGCAATAAGAAAGCCATGATGATCCAGAGACCTATCCTGACCCAGCCTTTCGAGTCATTGGCTGTGGATCTTGTTGGTCCTCTGCCGAAAGGCAAACGTGGATCCAAATATTTATTTACTTACATTTGCCTATCTAGTCGGTGGCCTGAGGCTATGCCCATGCGTACGGCATCTGCCCAAGAAGCTGCGCAATGTTTCGTGCAAATTATTGCTCGCACAGGTATTCCCCTGAAGGTGTTGTCGGATCGAGGTACTATTTTCCTCTCCAAACTGATGGAGAACCTTTGTGCTCTTATGGGTATAGATACCATCCACACTTCGCCCTATAGGCCCCAGAGTAATGGAGTCGTGGAAAGGCTCCATGGGACGCTGAAGCCCATGTTGGCCAAAGCCGTAGACAATGGAATTGATTGGGTTGATTTCTTGCCCATGGCGTTATTTGCCATACGTCAAGTCCCTAATCGTGACCTAGGTTTCTCGCCTCACTTCCTTGTGTATGGTAGGGAGGTTATGGGTCCCTTAGACTTATTGTACACATCTTTTTCTGATTCTTCTTCCCCTAGGGTTGACGTGGAAGATTGGCTGGTTAAGTTACAAGACCAGTTAAGTCTAGCCCATGATCTGGCTTCAGCTCGTGAAGCTGTTGCCAGGGATAAAAGGTCCATTTCCTATAATTCTGGTACTTCCAAACGTGTTCTTAAAGTTGGGGATAAAGTTCTCATGCGGATTCCTGGTCTGCACTCTTCCCTACATGCATCCTGGGAAGGTCCCTATTCTGTGATTGATAAGGTTTCCCCTGTTACTTTTCGTGTCAGTAAAGGTCCTGGCCATGCAATCAAACTAGCTCATATTAACAACTTGAAGACCTATTGTGATAGACCTGTTAATGTTTGTGCTGTTACTTTGGTAGCTGAAGACAGAGGTATTGATCCTACCCTGTTGAATCCTAGTCCTCTCCTTAGCCCTGACAAATGCAATGGGTATAATGCTAAGCAATTGCAAAGTGTTCTTGATGTTGTTTCTGACTCATTCAGTGAGTGCCCTGGTTTGTGCACTAAAGCTGTCTGTTCTATTACCTTATCAGAACATGCTAGTCCTGTCTCCCAGCAGGGACGCAATATCCCAGTTGGGATGGAACAGGCGGTTAAAACTGAACTTGCTAAGTTGCAGGATTGTGGTATTATTGTGAAGTCAGATGCCCTTTGGTCATCCCCTCTGGTTCCCGTAAAGAAAAAAGACGGTGGAGTTAGAATCTGCGTAGACTTCCGCCAGCTTAACTCTGTCACTCCTTTAATCCGTTACTGGTTACCTTCCTTGGATGAGATTTTGCGTAAGATTGGTCAAAGTTCGTGTTTATCAACCTTAGACTTAACCTCTGGTTTCCACCAGATTGCCATGGATGGCAATTCCAGTGATTTGACTACTTTCGTATGCCCTCTCGGGAAGTACAAGTATGCCCGAATGCCATTCGGTTTAAAGAATGCTCCTGCTGTGTTCCAGGCAGCAGTTGAGTCTGTTTTAGCCCCTGTTAGTGATGTAAGTTGTAACTATATTGACGATGTAGTCATTTTCAGTGATTCCTGGAACAAACACCTGCTAGATCTTAAACGTGTTATTGACTGTCTCTCCCATGCTGGGTTTACCCTGAAGTTGAAGAAATGTTGTTTTGGGAGAAAGTACCTCACCTATCTTGGTCACACCATTGGTGGTGGTGGGTTGTCCATTCCCAAGTGTAGAGTGGATTCCCTTTTAGCTTTCAAACATCCAGTCACCAAAAAGGATATGCGTTCCTTCCTAGGAGCAATGTCCTATTACCGGAAGTTTATTCCTGGTTTTGGTCAACACTCAGCTCTCCTGACTCCCTCGGTCTCTCTTCGAGCCCCTTACCGGGTCGCCTGGACGGAGGATATGGAACATGCATTTGGTGAGTTGAGACGTTTATTGGCTGACAGTGTTGTGCTTTGTGTGCCTAGTGATCATGAAGACTTAGTGATGTATACAGATGCCTCCGGCACTGGTATCGGCGCATGTCTCCATGTCATTCGTGAAGGAGAAGAGCTCCCTGTTTCGTTCTTCAGTCGTCAGCTGAGACCCTGTGAAAAGAATTACTCAGTGACCGAGCTTGAAAGTCTCGCTATTGTGGCTGCAATAAAGCATTTCGATCGTCTCGTGTATGGTCGCCAGATCAAGATTGTTACCGATCATGTTGCTTGCCTGGCTCTCCAAACTGGCAAAGGCCTGAACAAAAGACTTCTGCGTTTCGCATTGATGCTGCAAGATCAACCTATCTCTATTGTTCACCGAGCCGGCAAAGACCATGCTAATGCAGATGGCTTCTCCAGACAAGCCTGGTCTGACCAGTGTTCGTCAGCTTCTCCCGGAGGTCCAAGCTTGGGGGGGGGAGCTGTGGGTCGGACATGAGAGGTGAGGCATCAGCCCCACCTCCTAATTCGCCGAACTTAGAACTATCTTTATTTTACTTTACGCATTTATTACATTTGTTCTATATTTAGCTTGTGTTCGTCTACCTTATTTGTGTATCATCATATGACTTAGTCGTGATTGTCTGTTCTCGTGCCACGTGTTGTTGTGCCTGCATTTTGCACACGAACTTCGCGCTGCAATGCAGGAAGTCATGTAATAGAGTGTCATCTTGTGGGCGTGTTCCCAATTTTCTTTATAAGCATTGTGCTTCATTTTAAGTTTCAGTTCTACCTCGTGCTCCCTATATTTTTCGATAAATAGATTTAAAACTCTATTGGTCAAGGTGATTAGGTTGAGTTGGGGAAGAACTCTGGTGGCAGTGTACCGCACCACACCAGCGTATGAGTAAACTGCGTCTCCTCTGAGGCTTGGTGTGTGTGTATCTCTCTCTTTGCCCCGTACGCCCCACAAAATATCAACATTTTTTTTCCAAAAAGAGATTGGTATAATCCCAGATCTCATTAATCAGACGACTAAAATCTTAGTCAACTCTCTTATCTAGCACACAAGTGTACAAAACATTTATAAGGTAGATTACAATGATAATAGCATTGGTTTTTGCCTGCACATGAATATAATTAATGTTTGGTAAAGGGTTCATGCTATTCCATTGAGTGTGAATTTCACATTCACACTATTCACACTATGAAGAAAGTGTGAAGGACACACTATGCATAGGTGGTGGGCATTCACACCACCTGTTTGGTGTGAATTTGGTGGGGTTTCAAGCTTTAAATTTTACAGTGTGAGGATTTACATCTAGGGGTGATAATAATCTCTATTTGATGGATTTTTTGCTTGACCCTGAATTGATTACAATAAAAATGATTAACCTTCTTGTTTTTGTCATCCACTCCAACTTGTGGTTTTATTGAATTTATTGCTGTCTTTTAAATCAAGGATCATGGAAGTGGGGGGACCAGGTGGCACGTCCCCAACCCCACCCCAGATAATGGCTTGGGGGCACTGAGCATGCTCATATATAAAACTTGCAAATTAAATTTCATATCATTGATGGGCTCATGAATTCAATTCTATTTGCAAAACCAAAAACAAGCTGCCACAATATCAGTGCTAAATACAAATAACCTCTATTTTGTGGAACTTTTTACTTGGCCCCTCAAATGAACAAACAACCTTAGATATGTGACCTGAAAGTCCTCAGTTCAGAGGTTCTACTGTAAATGCTGTTGGTAAAACTTTTTAAAGTTTAAAGGTACTTTTTTTTGAAAGTTCAGGTTCAGATAGTTATAGTGACAAAGAAAACAATAATAATCACTGGTATTAAAAATGAAACGGATATAAACAGACAGTCAGTGTCCAGATGAACTTGTACTACTAGAGCCATCAATGTAGCATCCAAATTTGCTCTTGTGAGCAGAGTTTATAGCTTCACGCAACATCTGAAGGCACAAAACAGACACATCAAGTCAATCAATTTCATTTGTTTATTTATCTGTGCTCATATCAGCAATGACATGCATCAAACTATTCACCAAATTACAAGTACTGTAGATTAGAAGACCCTTTACCTGGTTATCAAGGTAACTGTCACAGAGGTAGCACCACACAGACAGGTCAGCCATTGAGAGAGCTATCTTGTGACCAGAGGTGTCCTGATGTACCACCATGTGCTCCTTCACATAGCGACCACAATAAGTCTGCAAAATACCGAAACATAACTGATTTCAATAATATAAGAGAACTACGCACTACTTAAAAGTAAGACTGGTAGAACCCAGTTGACTTTCAAAGCCATGGCAACAAACATCATTCATATGCATCTCAAGATTATAATGCAATGCTGACGAACCAGTACCAGAAACTTTTCTCAGACCTTAGGATCTGAAATTATGCTCACATCATAGAGGTAACACCGAGATGAGACTACACAATTCCCAATATTGCCACATACTGCTGCTAGAATAGAATCCACATTGGGTTACATTTTACCCTCGTCCTATTCTTTTCACCCAGTAAAAGAGCTCAATAAGTGTAGTGATGTCACTTAAATATTGCTATTTTTAGATATATCGTATGATTGGTTAAATCAATACCGGAGTAGTTTGGAGGAATCCTGTGATTATTACTGGCAAGATAAATTGCCACACAAATGTATCAGTTAAATGTTATTTCAATGATTCAGTCATTTATGGCTGAAATAATAATAATAGTATTAGTTTAATACTACGGTTACCATCACCAATTATTGAGAGAGAAAAAGAAAATTATCAGCTGTGCCTGTAGCCGATCCAATTATCAGTCACTAACATTAATACTCACTCACATGATAGCACGAGAGACACACCCACGCTTCTTGAGTGGCTCCGCAACTCTCACAGGGAAGGGAGGAGTCAATTCCTCGAGGTGGGAGGGACTTCACATGATTATACAAATGTTCACACCATGTCTTAGGGCATACAGCAAACATGGAATCCTACATTAAAAAAAAAAAAGAAAGAAAGAATAATATGGAGTAATTAATAAATGAGCTTTAAAAAAAAAAAGACTTTAATTGAATTGTGTAGGAGCTGGACTCTTACATGGAGAATGAACTCTTTAATCGTTTACTGTTATCTTGTTTCAGCTTAACTCATGCACATCATTGTTTTCTGTTATTCTTTTATCACTCCATTATCAACATTAGCACCACTGACTATGATGTTCTAGAACTTTCTCTACTTGCATGTGCTCTGTGTGTTGCCTGTTTTCTATTGGTCAGATCAAAGTCATGTGTTTCTCTGGTGATCTCAGAGGCTTGGCCTATATAGGCATGACCCTCTGAGTTCTCCAGGTCTTTTTCCAGTCTGACATCTGAACACTCATTTATAACTCTTCTGTGTGAACTGGTACGGGTTTAGTGAAGTCCTAGTATATGAGATACAGTGATAGACTGGGAAGAGAACTGGTGGCGGCTACCTTTACTATACAGCAGAACTGCACACTCAACATTTGGTGGCAGCGGTATTTGAACATTGCCATTGAAGGCCTAGAGTACAGAAGTTATCAGTACGTGTTGGAGTTGCTCTATACTACTTCAGAAGTGGCAACTGAATCGGTGACGAGTTGACATCGAATTGGAACTAATTCTTCAAACAAGACTTTATTTTGTTTCATTTCTTTGAATTATTATTTTTGCACTTTATTCATCTCCCTATTCTTTTTTTTGTGTTGCATCCAGGATACTGAGGAAGGATCCTTGAGAGGGTAGGATGGCAACTGGTAACGAGGCAAGAAGACATTTATCAAGAAAGTCTATCCTTGGGATACATGAAATGTTCCCGGCAGAACAAATAGGACAAGCTAGTGGGCAGCAGGATATTCAAGACCATTCTCTAACTCCTGGGCATGGTATTTGAGAATAAGGATGAAGGGTACGATAGGGAACATCTTCAGAGAGATACCAAAGGTAGAGTAGACCCTAATGTTAGAGTCATGGCAGAAGCTTTTGCTCATGCCATGGACTTGAGAGATAAGAGAAAATATAGTGAAGAGAGTACCAACTTAGGATGTGAGAGGGAGGAGTATTTCAGAAAGCAGAGAGATTATGAGAAAGAGAAGTATGTTATTCAGAATATTCAGAAATATACCCAAGGTATGGATCTTGCCTCATACATACAGGAGTTTGAGGAAACCATGAGAAGGGAAGATATTATTAAGACAAAGTGGGCTGATTTACTAAAGCAAGTGTTAACAGGACAAGTGTGGCAGGACTGGGTGGATCACAAAGGTGATGGTAGTTCTGAGGCATATGATGTGTGCAAAGCAGTTGTATTAGAGTTACATGGGGAATCTATGCTTTCTTGTATTAAGAATGTTTTTGCCTTTAAGAAAAAGGGGGATTCCTTTAGTGCCAGGCTGTCATTAGCTAGGGCTTACAGGGAAAGAATGCTGAGGGGTGCTAGAACCTTAAAGGATGCTCAAGATAAAATTGATATGTGGATTGTATTGTCCTCTTATAGTGAGGACTGTATGGCTGCTGTGTTGAGAGATAACCCCCATAGTGCTAGTGAGTTAGCAACCTCTATCCACAGATACATGGAATTGCATCCTGAAGGTGGTAGGCGGACTTTCAGCCAAGGCAGGGGTAACCTTTATAATGGAAACCCATACCAAGGTCAGTCTGATCATTACAGAACCCCGACCACTTATCCTCAAAAGCAGTACCACAATCCCCAAAACATTGGTCAATCAAACCCACCAAGACAGTTTCACAGGCAATATTCGCAAAATAATTTAAAGGATGAGCACCAAAATCATTCAGTCAGGGGTGAACAACAACACATGTTTACATGTTTCCTGTGTCATGAACAAGGTCACAAGGCTAATTTCTGCCCTAGGAAGGGAAAAAGTTTTCCCCAGAATGAGAACCCGAAGAGGAATGTTAGGAGGTTATTTCAATTGTCTCCTGGTAGTAAGAAGGTACCCAATATTGTTACAGGATGTGTGAATGGGATAAAAACTACCTTTATGTTAGATTCTGCAGCTGACATGACTGTTGTGAACAGGAATTTAATCAGGGAAGATCAATTGACTGGGGATAAAGTCACCTTACAGGGCTATGCCCCAGGCATGTCACTTACATTTCCAGTGGCTTGTGTTGTCATCCATTCTAGTGATCCGTCCTTCCCTGACAGTTGCAGCTGTTGACATTCTTGATGACAATGATGGTGGTCTTATTGGTACTGATGTTGATTTAGATGTCTTTCAAGCCTTTATGAAACAAGCATCCCTAACTAAAATGCATGCTAAGAGTGGGTGGAGTATTAGGGTTACGAGAGCCCAGCAGAGAAAATGGGATAAGGAAGAGAAACTGATGAGAAGACAGGAAGCCTTAGATAAAGCCACACCCAAACCCATGACTGACTGTGAGATTTCTGAGTTACCTGAGGTGGACAGTCCTGTTGATGTGACACAGAATGAAAATGCTAATAATTTCGTGAACATACACCATGAGGTCGGGAGTACTGCTGGGGAGGTTGAGGAGTCTGAGCAGAACTTAGGTATTGATAGTTTAGGTATTAATAGTTTAGGCTTGGAGAGTATAGGTCACTCAAGAGAGGTAGAATGGATGAGGAATATAGATGTGGAAGGGTTGAGTGATCATGATGTTGGTACTCCCACCTCATTAGAGGTTGTTTGCAAGGCTGTCGATGAGTCGGCTGATCCTGTTCAGAGGTGTTTATCTGAGTTGGAATGTCCTGGGCAACTAGTATTCATACCTTTCAAGGAATCATTTATTCAGGAGACTAAGTCTGACTTCACTTTGAGGGAATACAGGGGCTGGGCCAATAAGAGGGAGAATAATTTTCTATGGGAAAATGGTCTCTTAAAGAAAGACACATTTGGGCCAGATGGACAATCTTGCAGTGTAGTTGTTGTTCCCAAGAAGTTTAGAGAGGAAATTATGAGAATTGCCCATGATAATTTTGGTCATTCCAGTGACAAAAGAACGAAGTCTATTATTAGTAGCAAGTTTGTATGGCCTTTCATGATGAAAGATATTAAAGCTTGGTGTAAATGTTGTAAGATATGCCAACGGCACAGTAAAACTAAACCTGCTAGGGCCCCAATGCATGAGGTTCCAGTACTTACTGAACCCTTTGAACAGGTTGCTGTTGACCTAGTTGGGCCCTTTCGAAGCAGATCTGGTCACAAGTATCTTTTGACTATGGTCGATATGGCCTCTAGGTATCCTGAGGCCTTGCCTCTCAAAAGCATTACTGCTGAAGAGGTGGCTGAGGGTATGGCGGAATTATTCTGCAGACATGGGATTCCCAGAGCAATTCTCAGTGATCAGGGAAAACAGTTTGAAAGTGAGCTCTTTAACCAATTGTGTACAAAACTTAAGATTAACAAATTTAGATCATCTCCTTATCATCCACAAAGTAATGGCATAGTCGAGAGATTTCATGGTACTCTTATACCCATGCTCAGAAAGGCTTTAAATGGTGGTAAGGATTGGCCAAAACAGCTCAAGTATTGTCTTTTTGCTATAAGATCCACTCCCAATAGAAGCACTGGCTTCTCACCATTTCAGGTTTTATTAGCAAGAGATGCCAGATCCCCACTTGACTTGGTACTTGATGAGCTTGAACAGACTAATTCTGAGCCAGTTGATGTGTGTGCATGGATCAAGAATTTGAATGATCATCTTGAGATTATCAGGGACTATGTTAGGGCTAACAGTCTTAGTGCTAGGGACGAAAGGAAATATCAGCATGACAAAGGCAATAAAGTTAGAAAATTTTCCCCTGGAATGCTGGTGTTCCTAAGAACCCCAGGTCTGTCTGGGAAGCTGGATGTAAGTTGGGAGGGTCCCTTTGAGATTGAAAGTGTCCCCAATGTTGTGAATGTTAAATAAAAAATTCCAAGCCGAGCTGGTAAATCCCAGGTAGTTCATGTCAATAATGTAAAAGAGTATGTGCAAGATAGTACTGTCATACACAGACTTGTGGTATATGCAGAAGAACCTAGTGCTGACATAGAATATAACAGATTGGCAGGTTGTAATCTGAGTGTGCAGCAGTTAGCAGATATTGAGAATATAAAGAACTAGTGGTCACATGTTTTGAATGATGCCCCTGGCAACACCGATAGAGCGATTCATGGGATTGATACTGGAGACACACCCCCTATCAGGTCACAACCTTACCTGATATCACCTCACAAGTTGGAGGGTGTCAAGAAGGAAGTTGAGTCACTTTTGAAGTTAGGCATTATCGAGCCTTCCTCAAGCCCTTGGTCAAGCCCAGTTGTACCTGTGGTTAAACCAGACCAGAGTATTAGATTGTGTATTGATTTTAGGAAACTAAACTCAGTCACAGTTCCTGACCCTTATTATATGCCCACAGTTGATGAATTGATTGGTAAAGTTGGAGAGGCAAAATTTCTTACAAAACTCGATCTTGCTAAAGGATTTTATCAAGTGCCATTGCATAATGGAGACAAACCAAAGACTGCTTTTGTTACTTCCTGGGGCAAATTTCAGTTTTGTAAAATGCCATTTGGTTTAAGAAATGCCCCCTCATCATTTCAGAGATTAATGGATAGTGTATTGAGTGGTTTGGAGTCTTTTGCTGTGCCATATATAGATGATATCCTCATCTACTCCGAGGATTGGGTTTCTCACATGAAACATGTGGAGGGTGTTATGAGTAGACTCAGTGATGCCAAACTCACAGCTAAGCCTGCTAAATGTGAGTGGGGTCAGGAACATGTACAATATTTGGGTCATGTAGTGGGAGCTGGATGTGTCAAAATACCAGAGGCTAGGGCAAGTAGTATTAAGAATTTTGTGCGACCAGTGAGCAAGTCCCAGCTTAAGTCATTCCTTGGCCTAACAGGCTATTACAGGAAATTTGTTAAAGGTTATGCTTCCATTGCTAAACCCTTGCATCTGGCTACTCATAAATCCTGCCCCTCTCAAGTGATCTGGACTCAGGAGTGCCAGGATTCCTTTGGTAAGCTTTGTTCATTGTTATCTGATGCATCATTCCTCACTATTCCCTCAGAGACAGATAAATTGCTAGTGCAGACAGATGCTTCAGCAGATGAACTGGGAGCCTGACTCAGTGTAATCAGGAATGGTGAAGAACTACCAGCAGCATTTTACAGCAGGAAGTTGACAGATACAGAATCTAGATATGCAGCGACAGAATTAGAATGCCTAGCTGTGGTCGAGGCATGCAGACAATTTGAAGCCCACCTAGATGGGAAACCATTCTTGTTACAAACTGATCATAAAGCTTTAGAGTCTATGCATACATCTAAACTCTATAACAAGAGACTTGCAAGATGGGCATTGAAATTACAAGGTTTCTTGTTTAGTGTTGTTTACAGGCCTGGTTCTGCAAATGGCAATGCAGATGGTCTTTCCAGACAGGCATGGCATTCAAGGAAGACAGGAGCATCTGCTCAAATTGAAGATGATGGGAAGGTCAGTGTAAAGACAGATCTGAAAACTATTGTGAAGTTGGAGCCCAAGGAGATGATGATACACTCAGACAGGATTGCTCACCGGGACGGTTCGAATTAGTCCCCGGGGGATGTAGGAGCCGGACTCTTACATGGAGAATGAACTCCTTAATCGTTTACTGTTATCTTGTTTCAGCTTAACTCATGCACATCATTGTTTTCTGTTATTCTTTTATCACTCCATTATCAACATTAGCACCACTGACTATGTTCTAGAACTTTCTCTTCTTGCATGTGCTCTGTGTGTTGCCTGTTTTCTATTGGTCAGATCAAAGTCATGTGTTTCTCTGGTGATCTCAGAGGCTTGGCCTATAAAGGCATGACCCTCTGAGTTCTCCAGGTCTTTTTCCAGTCTGACATCTGAACACTCATTTATAACTCTTCTGTGTGAACTGGTACGGGTTTAGTGAAGTCCTAGTATATGAGATACAGTGATAGACTGGGAAGAGAACTGGTGGCGGCTACCTTTACTATACAGCAGAACTGCACACTCAACAAATTGCAAGAGATCTACTTTAAATACTACTTTTAGATATAACATCCTTAAAAAAATACCGTCCCCTCTTTCAGCTTACTTACATGGCCCTCCAAAGCTAGTGTCTCAATAATCTTTTTCTGTGAGGCCATGCCCATTTTTGCAGGCCCACGAGCAGCAGGGCTTCCTGATGGTTGCTGAGTGTCCTTACTACTACTTGCTTCCATGCTGGATGCTTCTGCTCCACTTCCTCCTCCTCCTCCTACAGCTTGATTACTTTCTTGCTCGCTCAATTCTGGAGATTTATCTCCAACTTTATCAGACTTATCTCTTGTATCTTCACCCTCCATCTAAAATATTTACAGTTTGCGCCTTCTTTTATTTTCATGTATTTGTCAATCATCCATCATGTACTTTAATATAAAATAGTATTAAGGCTAACTCTAATTTACCTGATCCCCTACTTTCTTGTAAGGTATATTATTGGCGAGCGAGCGTAGCGAGCGAGACACTTACAGGGCTAACACAATTGAAAATCGGTGATGTTTGTTTATTTATTTGTATATATGTATGGACATACGTATGTCATTTTGTACTTTGACCCTCGCATTTTTGTGTTAGTTATGTGGTCGACCCCGTCCCAAATTGCACTAAACAGAATCCTCTGGTTTATCGATCAGTGCCCGTATCACCCTAGAAATTGAATTGTTTACCGTTTTGAATTATTTTGCGGGTGCAGTTAAAACTTGAAAACTTAAGGGACTTCCATTTCTATTCGAGTTAGTGGCGGTGGTAAGTCAATGCGCTCTTTGTCATGGTTACAAGCCGTGCCCAACAGTATTTACTTGAAAATACATTGTCCACTAGACTACCGCGAAGGTAAGTCTGTGTAGGTGCATGTCCGGTTGTGTCCAAGCATTGTGTGTTACAACCACTACTTAGCTAAAGAATATCACAAAGAAAACTTTTAAATAACGTGTATTGTTTTGTTGTTGTTGTTTTTCCCTTCAATTCAAGCAGTTGCAGAGAGTTGTTACTATGGCACTGAAATCCCTTTACCGTGTATGCAAAATTTAAAAACTGGACCTTATTTTCAGTAGCTTCAGTGTTAGAAGTCAAAATCATTCATATAAAAATAGTATAGTCTTTAAGCTCGCTCGCCATTTGTGCTCATGCACATCACTAGTTATTATTTACAGTGTATTATTTACAGTGTACGGTTCACAGTGATTAAATGTAGGGGCTCTGATAATATTAATTATCACATCAGCGGTTATTTGCATGCTCACACACCGTACTGATGCTAAATAATGAATCCTCAAAAATCAGGATTTTGTGGTGGAAATCTTCCATATTACAATACCTAAAATATATTCATAATCTATTATTGCTTTAGTATACATTTTAAAATATTTTCTTGATTTAAAACTTATTTACGACATGACTAAGTTTGCAAAATTATTTCATTTATTTATTCAAATTATTTCATAAGGAAAATTTAGCAGAAAAAAATACATGCAAAATAAATCTCCTGAGACATTATGATATTCACAGATTCATGGGGCTCTAATCATATTCAAGGAGTTCAAGCCCACATATGAGTCCAAAAAAATTATAATATCAAGGACAATTAGCTAAGTCACAAAGACTTGATATTTCTTTGGTTACAAAGTCACAGGCAGTTTCAGATCAAACACATTCTAGGCAGTTCAAGAGAAGCAAGGGATGTTATATAGCTATAAATCCCTTTATTTACTGTGTTTAGCCCCTGAATAGATTACAAAGTCACTACATAGCCAATGAAACCTAAATAGCTTATACAGTACCACTATAGAGTAAATTTTCCTGTAATAGCCACAACGTATTATACCCTACTATCACCAAACACATGTATATTTTTAGTCATTTCCCATGGGATATTGTGTCATGCCTAAATATAGTGTGCTTTATTTAGACATTAATTGTCGAGTGTGCGAGTGCAAAGGAGTGAGAACAAGGAGCTATGAGCAACTGTTACTTCACTTACCTGTTTCCAACTTTAGCAATATAACCTCTGAATATTGATCGTTTACTAGAGGTAGGCTTAGGGGAAGACTTGCACTACAAGTTTTTGTGATAGCTGTTGACTTCATAGCTAGCTATATTTAAATTGGAAATGATGTCAGCGAATTAATCTACATATGTATATAATATACAAACTGATCTATACAATAAGTCAACTAAAGGATCTAGTAAGTCACTACCTTATCCTTAACTAATCTACAAAAAGTACCTCTACCAGACAGGACATCCTTATCACATATACCAAACTCAAACCACTACCTTAGAGCTCAGGAAAAACGAAAATGGTTTACAGGTAGACTAGGATAAAACACTCACCAGATATTCACTTTCTTCCTGCACTTTCTCAACTCATCCCATATCAGTCCATAAGCCAGCAGTCCAAATTAGTACATTTAATGCAGATACAGGATGTGCCCTGAAAGCCACATTCCATTGTGACCACACTTAACCACAAACTTCCTTGTTTTATTTAGAGGCATAAAGCAAAATTGTGAGGCTATTATGATTTAGTATTAAGTGTATCAAAAAGAGTAACTCTTCTTCTTTCAGATAGTATAAGTTTGGTTTCTGTGGGACATTCCTGATGGTAGTAATAGAAGTGTTTAATGAGGTCCTCCAAAGTAACTCTAAAATAGTCGGTGTAGTAACTTTGGGCAGAATTTTTTTTGCCCACGCAAAGTACTATGATATTTATACCATTCTATAGCACAATAAATTCTCTATAACATATTCTAAAAAAAAAAGTTACTATCACTGAACTTAACAGCTACACTCAATCAAACCTGACCAATAGAGGTGTGAAAATTATTCATTTGCAGTAGCATCACACACACAACTATTGCATCACACACAACTATTGAATGAGATTACTTACAAAACTAGTAGCTTGGTGGGCTTTAGAAAGAAGTGTAGAGATGAGTTTTAGGAAGAAGTGTGGGAGAGAGACCTGCTGCTGTTTGTGCTCATGCAAACTTTATGGAAAGAAGCACACTCATACAGAAAGATTTAATGAAGAACTGCAAAGTTTCCTCTTGGACAACTCTGGACTTGAGAAAATATTAAATGAGCAGTGTGTGTGCCGGGCATGTGAAGCAAGTATGAAGGAGTGCATGAACAAACGGGATAATGGTGAGGTATTTTAAGATGGCAAGTTCAGATTGATTTGTGTTGTGTTCCATCTTGCACAGCCATGGCAAGCATTCACAAACATCCCTTCAGTTGGACGGATATATGTAGTTCAATTGAAAATGAAAGCATTTATAGTGATTCTCTACAGAAACCACTTTGTTCTACTCACTATCAGTTGGTGTACCGCTTTGTAAATGCTAGCAAGGTTGATACAATGGTCTGTAAAATATGTGGGAACAAGCGTAGGCACAAGTATGGTTCTTCAGCTTCTGCAAAGGAATTTGTATTGTGTCCAAATCCCTTGTTTGTAGAGTCTTTTCTACATAATACTATTGGATTAGAAACACATATAAATAATGGTGACTTGCTCTGCTTTAACTGTTATAAGTATGTTAATAGTATACTGAATTCTGAAGAATGTACACTCTCAAATGAGACAATATTAGAAGAATTGAATATGAAAGAAGTCCAATATATGAAATTAATTCTAGAATTTGTGCCATCTGATACGGAGTCCAAACTGCAGTTAGCCTTACTAAGAACTGCATTACATGTGTGTGGCATAGTCAAATCAGATCAAGCTTTTCTTTTTCCTGATGTGTACAGAACGTTCCTCGAGTTTTTACCTAGTGATATTGGAGAGCAGGTCACTACAAAGAGTAGAGTATTGACATTTTTGGGGAATGAATTTGGCCAACTACTTACCTCATTCTGTTGCAACAATAGAATTGGAACAATATTCCACCGAACTAAGGCTAATCTTCATGTTCTATTGTCCAATGCAGTAGGGAAGCGTTTTACCGAAAAAGTGAATCAACCAAATTCTAACACAAAACTTAATGAAAGTGTACAAATAGTAGTCAGACACATGCTGCATGAAAAGCCAGATCTCAGTCGGGCGCTCATATTAGATGTCAATTCATTCATAGATGAAGTCCGCACAATAGCACCTGAACTTTGGGATCATGTCACGGTTCTAACACAGTCTGTGAATGAACGTAAGGGTAGGAAAGCAGCTACTTCATGTGACACTCATGCTTCCCATTTAAAGCGAGTACGCAGAGCATACTTGCTATCTTTAATACTGTTCATCACCAATAGTGAATGTAATTTTCCTTTTCATGTACTTCTAGCTGATGCTGTTGAAGCTAGTGGAGGATCAACAGAACTGATTACCATACTGAACAGACTGGGAATAGTTGCTTCTATAGATACATTGAAGCGTGTAATCCTGTCAGTTTCTCAGGATCGTGTAAGCCAAGGTATTCAGACTCTTTTAGTTCCAGATGTATTTACAGTGGCATCAGTAGACAACGTTGACTTTTTGCAAAGTCATGCAGCTGTGTACTCAGGTAGCCAACATCGCAGTTGCCATTTCACTAGCATACAGCTGGTTCAGCCACTTCCAGTTACCTCACAGTCAATCCCCCCACAGTCAGTTCCTCATCATGATAGCTCTAGCTCTCCCTCTTCAAGACGAAGGCTCTTTGACATCAGTAATCAGTCCATTAGAGCACCCCTTTTATCTACCAATCCTACAAGGAAACAATGCACTTTGCTAGGGTGCAAACGTCCAGAACGTCATAGTCCGATATGTTCTCCACAGAGCAGCACTAGATCACCTCAGTGTAAAAAGGCTAGAGCGCGTACATTCCCTGAAAGTAATAAGATGACTGGAAGAACAGATTCAGAAGTAATGATAACACTTGAAAAGCCAGCATCAAGTAGAAACAGACGTTCCGCTATTTCTGGAGTCACTTTCACTTCTTTTCTAGAGAACTCCTCAGAGAAGCAGGTAGCAGAAAAGATAAAGAAGCTATTGTTTAACTACAATTTCCTCAAAGAAGCATGTAGTTCATCTAACAACAGAGTAGTCGATGCCAAAACCTTTTCTGGGATGTCATCGTTTAGTAGCATGCCACAAAGTCAACCTTCAAATATAGTGTACTTGCCTATTGTTGATATGCATGCGGACACTACAGAGGCAATGGTGGCTGTTGTGTCAAAGCTTTACAAAGAGTATGGGATTGGGGTGACTTCTGAACACCTAGTTGTAGTTGGTGACCAGAAAACATATGCGCATCTCCAAGAGGTAAAAAATGCTTACGGTTCTGATCTAAATTGGCTCATTCCTTTTATTGGAGACTGGCACTTACTTCACAATTTTCACTCAGTTTTGATGAAAATATACTATGAAGCCGGATTGAAGGATCTTGCACAGTGTTCCGGATTTAGAGGTGAAACCATTAAGTCTTTAAAGAACTGTACCAACTTCAACAGAACGCATGCTTTCTTTCTCCAGTCTATGGAAGCTTTTTATAGGCACTTTTTGCAAGAGTTTTCCTCTAGTTGCAAAGAAGATTACAATGACTTGCTGTCTTCTGCCTGTGCCCGTATCACTGAGTGTGACAAAAATTGTCATCAGCAAGATTCAAATGATCCATTAAAAGCTTTTCTAGATAGGTTTGACTCAGAAAATCCTGAATTTTTTGAACGCTTTTCCGAGTGGTTAGCTTTTAGAGCTTCAGCAGATTCCAATTGGAAGTTTTGGGTAAACTTTGTGTTTCGGGATGCTTTTTCGTATTTCTCTTTGTTTTATTCCATCAGAAATGGCATATGGGATCTTCGGCTCTATGCCATAAAGCAAATTGGGCCTTTGTTTGCAGCTTTTGATCGGCCTCACTACCAAAAATTAATTCCTTGTCATTTGCATGAAGTGCTTCTGATGCCACAAGAAATAGTAGCACATTTTGAGAAAGGCGCCTTTGTTTGTAATGTTTCAGGTAACTCCTTCCACTCAGTTGCCCTGGATGAGGCACATGAAATGCTAGTGAATAAAGATCTCAAAACTACAGTTGTGAGGCCTACAAAGGAATACATTGATCGGATTATTCATTACTACCCTGTAAGAGCACAAGCTCTTAAGACACTCAAACAGCAAGTACTTCTTGATGGATTAGAACACACAAAAGTTTCCATTTTTGACACATCCCCACATGCTGTTAAAGTTGAAGAGAATGTAAAAGCTATGATGACAAAATTGAAGGCTGTTTACCTGCTTACTGCAGGTACAACAAACCCTCTTCAATCATTGTCTGGTCAGGTTGCCAAATCTGAAGAAGAAAAAGATCTTCTTTTCTTTTGGGATATCGGTCAAAAACAGTTTGAGAGCAGGATAAAATATTTCCAATTGAGAGAACCATCAGCTCAAGTTCCCCAAAGAAAAGTCAAGTTGCTTACATACCTAGCCTCCAAACCCACAAAGAAAAAGATAAAGATGATTGAACGGGAGAAGAAGTTGGTTAACAAATGTGTTCGTCTGTCACTTGCTTGGAATTCCAAAGTGGATAGAGATCATCAACAAAAGGGTGGCCAGTACTTGGAATTGCCACGAGCAATCAGTGACCCCCATGGTAGACCAAATAAAGGTGCAAAGAGTTATGCTGCAAAATGGCTCGAGAAACGTTACAAAAATGTAATTACAAGCCATTTGCCCAGTGGATGGATTCCTGAAGTTGTAGTGTTGGAAGGTATGTTTTTAATTAATACTTCTCCTCTAAGCACGCATTCATCCATGATGGAGTATTCTGTGTTTCTATTTCGGCGTTTTGTTTGCCCCCATTTTATTGTGGGTAGTTCTGAAGTTCATTTAGTGTTTGACAACCCTGGAAAGCAACTAAATTTTCCAAAGTTATTGGAGAGGCAGAGAAGAGACACTGTGTGTTCACTCTCACCCGATCATCAGCACATATTTTTTACAGATTCATGTACTCCTCCTTCCAACTGGCGTGAAGTTCTTTCTTGCAGAGAATGTAAGAGAAACCTGGTTTTGTTTCTTGGAAATTTCTTTAAGCATGCCACTGGTGGCATGTTGAGAGGGCAGCAGAAGGTTGTCTTGGCAGGCTGCTTTCATGGAGATGCTGAAAATGAAGCTTGGGCAGTAACCACCACTAGCAAGGAGTCAATTATTAATCTCAAATCTGATGCTGAAGAAGCCGATACAAGGGTTTGGCTCCATGCACTAAGGAGTAGAGGTACTCGAAAGCTAGTTTGTTCTCCAGACACTGATGTCTTCCACATTGGTTTACCCCTCATTGACTCTTCAGTGCATGTGATTGTACAACTCAATACCTACACTAGTTTAGAATATAAATACCTTGATATGGATCAATTGTCTGCTGCTCTCACTGGCGATCCTGATCTAGCTGCAATTCCAGCTGAAGCTAGACCAAAATTCATGCAGTCACTCTTTGTTTGTACTGGGAGTGACTTTACCTCCTTTTTTTCAGGATTAGGCAAAGCAACATTTATGTGCTTTGCCTACCAGCACAATACATTTATCAATGCCAACAGTGAGCAATTTCCTGGATCTCTGGTCCACACTACAGCTGACACTAAGGAAAAGGGGTTTCTGGCCTTTATTAGGCTTGTTGGAACAGCCTATTACAGTAAGCACAGGACTTGCTTTCCCTTTGAGTCTCCAAGAGCCTTTCTTAACTCATTTGGATCTGGCATTGACTCCAGGATGCAACACAAAGCGTGGCTTGAATGTATTTGCAATGCTATTTGGGAACGTACTGAGTTTGAGGATGAACTGCCACCATCTGTTGAAGCACTGTGGAGGCATTGGCTCCGAACATGCTGGGTGTCTGACTATTGGAGTAAAGCTATAGAGAACTGCTGCAATGTGTTGGATGTCACATGCTTTGGATGGAAAGTAAATGATGGTTCCTTGGAAATTGATTGGGAAGATCAATCAAACATTGCCAAAGTTCGCGACAGAGTCAAACTTCTACTCCGTGGTTGCTCCTGCAAGAAGGGATGTGACACAAGAAGATGCTCTTGCCTCAAAGATGGAAAGAAGTGTGGTCCTGGTTGTAGATGCTGCAATTGTCAAAATAGTCCTGCTGTCCATGATGCTGAAACTCATGATATTGAGGAAGAAGAGGAGGAAGACAATGAAGCATCGAGGCAGACATGTCAAAATGTTATGGTCATTGATGAGGAGGATAGATATTCAACTGATCAAGAGTCAGACATGAATTCTTTAGCCACAGATGACTCAGATATTGAATCTGTATGACATTGTTTTCATAATACTACTCACCCACTATGCCTATGAGATACTACATTATTTATTCTGATTTTTATCCTCATAAGCATTCATGCAGTGAAATCAATTGTTAATGATAATTTCACACCTCAATTGGTCGGGTTTGATTGAGTGTAGCTGTTAAGTTCAGTGATAGTAACTTTTTTTTTTTGAATATGTTATAGAGAATTTATTGTGCTATAGAATGGTATAAATATCATAGTACTTTGCGTGGGCAAAAAAAATTCTGCCCAAAGTTACTACACCGACTATTTTAGAGTTACTTTGGAGGACCTCATTAAACAGTTCTATTACTACCATCAGGAATGTCCCACAGAAACCAAACTTATACTATCTGAAAGAAGAAGAGTTACTCTTTCCAGACAGTATGAGAGTTAAGCTCTATAGTGTTCAGAATCCACTTTATACCTGGCAACAACAAAAGGATGTTTGTGGTTAAAAATGTGTACCATGGAATGTTCTTCATTTAGCACTTCCTGTATCTGCATTGAATGGACTGCTGGCTTATGGACTGATATTAGTTTATTAACAGGTCATTTAATAATGACACTGCATTATTTGGCTATTATCGACACTTTACCACTAGTCCTTAGCCCCACCCACCATTCCAATGTAAACAACTTGCTTTAGCGCTGAGGCAACGAACCGAGCGGGTGAACGGCTACGGGTTGCTGTACAGCAGTAGTAGTCGCTACGCAAGATTATTACAGTAGGTAGGTAAACAAGAATCTACCTCCGCGTTCCATCGGGTTTCAAAGGTTTGACAGGGCATGTTTCCGGATCAACGACACTTTACCTCTATATTAACTATTTAACAGCCCCACCCACAATTAAAAAATTGTAAACAACTGGTTTTGAGCTGGGGTTGCTGGTTGCCGCGGAGGAGGAGGGGTTGCTGCATGCCTGAAAGAGCTGAGAACTTCTTGAACTCGTAAGCGTTATTTGTGTAGTCTCGCGAGCCAGATTGTTGGAGCTTTGATTTGCGAAAACTCATCCACTCTGTAGGCAGACTTAACAACACACGAAACTACTTAAAAAAAATTGGGATCTAATATAAATTGTTTGTTAGCTAAAATCTACCTGGCTAGGCTACTAGTAGATAATGATCTGAGAGCTGTCTAGGATTATCTTAAAAGTCCAACTCCCTTCTGAAACAAATTGTCATTGGCAAAGATGACTTGTATCTTCATAGGTGGGGGGGGGGGGGGGGGGGTCTGATCTCTCATAGTGGAAAAATGGGAGTTTGACTGAACTTAAACGAGTCACACTTGATCTGGCTTCAATTTTGCTTGTGTGTGTGCATGTGAGTGGGTGTGGGTGTTCTGTGTGTGTTAATGGTGTGTGTGTGTGTGTTGGTGTGTATTTGAGTGTGTGCACATTGACACATGCAGTTATATACCTTCCTTACCTCCCTAATAGGAATGGAGCATGCAACCTTTGTGTCATAAATACGATTATTCACATATTATATAAAGTAACCCACAGTCGAGCACTACAAATTAAGTAAAAAAAAATTATGAAAATGCATTCATTAACTATCTCTTAGGACAGAATTTTGTTCAATGAAGCTAAAGAGTTGGTACTAATCTCGTATGACTTAAATTAGAAATGATTTTACAGAATATTTACGATCAGCAGATAAATAACTTCTCTGACGTGATAAAATATTTCTATTTGTCATCAGGTTTTAACATTTTGGGAACCATGGCAGCAGGGGAGAGCAATCAGCACCATTCTACTAGCTTGCACGGGTATGAGATAGGTAAGAACATATAGGGAAGGTGGAGATTAGAATAATACACAATAAAGGGATTTGAATGACTAAATAGGCTGATTGTAAATTTCAAGCCATCTGCATATGAATTTATGAAAGCAGTAATTGGATGCACACCACAGGGAAATGGGAAAGAATGTTTTTGCTACAAGTAAGTGTAGTTTTTATCTAGTGCTATTGTAGTTACTAAGGATGACTGATTAATGTGAGAGACACTATCACGTATGCATTATATTTACGCAAGTGTTATGTAATAATATGTATGGTTTTGGATATTTTCAATAAATTTGGAATTTTTACGGATTTTTTACTAACCACACCTTCAATCACAACCATAAATACAATTTATTGCAATTTCAGTCCTAGAATGAGCATAAGATATAATTATGTGATTTTATTGTTAGTTGGCAGTAGACACTAAGTGCTATCATATAAAGAGCTGTTAACTTTGCTGTCTTTGGCAGCTTATGGGTCCGGAAGTAATTTCAGGTTTTAATCTTTTGTGTAGCTGTGCTGACTATAACACAAGATGTATAATTTTCATAATTTAAACTATTCTCTATATCCCTCTATCTAACAAAAATTTCAGTTCAAATTTGAAGCTTGTAATCCACTTGTTAATTAATGCTTACAAAATCTGTCTAAGCAAAAATATTTCTAGCTATAAAACTGATGAGCCAGAGTGAATAATTTTGTAGTAACACAATGATACAGATGGTATTTGGTAAGAAAATAAAGTCATTATCCACAGTCCTATTTCATAATCTGTGTACAATTTTATTCTTCCTCATTTACTGGTGCAACAAATGAAGAAGGAGTAACAGGCTTTGATGATCATCCAATGTTGAAACCGTTTCGTGATATCTGCGTACCTAAAGTTTTTTCATCTAAAAAACAATATATAAGAGGGATGAGTGGAGAAATAATTCTTTATGATTACCATAACCCGTTGCTAATGGTGAAATTGAACCGAATTTGGTCTCTATGGAAAAAAATTGGCATGGCAATAGGACTTCCACATGAATTAATAGAAGAAGTTGAAATTTTGAATACTAATGAAGTAGAAAAGCTATACCGTATTTTTGAAATCTTTATTGTTGATCCTCGTTCTGAAGTACCACCAACACTTGCTAATTTTAACAAATGCAGTCATTTGTTAGATGTGGCTGGTGATTGTTTCCCACAAGGATATTTTGATATGATTGAAAGAATAAGACGTCAAATGAAAGCCGATGGGAAAGCAGATTTGAAGGTATTATTTGCTAAAATCATTTTTTGGGGGGCACCTGAACGTGGTAAAACTTTTAACACTACTTTAATTGGAGAATAAGTAGATCAATATGAAATCAAATGATAAATTTCAGAATTACCTCAGCACAAATGTAGCCAAAACTGGATACTTTCTTAATCTATCTGAAATGGTAGCTCTAGGATCAGACAAAGGTTGGAAGACCCTTAAAGAAAAAAGTGAAGAAGTACAGTTGTTGTTTCAGCTTTGTTTTTAATTAAGAGAAGTACAAAAAATACAATGAACAGTCTAATGAAGCTTCTTTACCAAGCCTATTTGTATTCTTCTGCTCCTAAGTTATGTAATCAATGAGCATATTTAAGAGAAGTACAAAAAATACAATGAACAGTCTAATGAAGCTTCTTTACCAAGTCTATTTGTATTCTTCTGCTCCTAAGTTATGTAATCAATGAGCATATATAGCTGCACTGCTTGAAACAACTGACATTAAGCTTGCCCTAGAAACAGAGAAGGGAATGAAGCAGTTTGTTTACCACTTTGCTCAACTTTGTAGATGAGGTTCAAGTAGTCAGAATAGGAACTATATAGTGGAAATTCAGATATTTAAAGAGATCAATATCAATACTTAGTTTGAATAACTGACTACTAATCAATTTGTATGTTATACAGTATTTATTGTATACACTTATATTACTCAGGAAAGTACTTCCGAACCTGCTGAGTTATTTGGTAAGATAGGGGAAGAAAAATATGTTTATTTTGTATTGAGCATATCAGTTGTATCATAAGATGGATTTACATACTTGAATTAATGTTATGAATGTTATGCATATGCTAGTATTTCACATTGAAAGAAAAGTGCAAGAGCTACCAGCACTCTATAAACTTTACTATCATACTCCCGATCGTTGCTAATTAAGTGAATGCAGTAATATAACCTTTTGCTTCTTACTAATCATATAGCACATTATACAGTACAAGATAAGAGATAACTATTGCCTATAATTACTATTTGATTACTATTAGGGCTGCCTTTTAGTCTCCAATCTTTTGATAATCATTTAGTGTATGTACATGTTATTATTTGTTGAAGAAAACTTCTTAGACAATAATGGCAAGCCTAAACCAAAACGTCCTCACTATGGTAAGTTGAAGTAATTATATATAATTATGTATCCCGTATTAAATTAACCTGTATTGCGAGCACTCCTCTTACTGGGCATAAGGTAGCAGCTCAATTAGCAATTTCAATACACAAATTCAATTTCATTATCATTGTTATCTATCACAGAAGTGCATGCGATTAGTTGCTGAGTTCTGAGCTTTAGAGCTTTGTACTTTAAAAGAGTTTTGGGCAAGCTGATGCTTAACAATAAGCTTTACTTATTAGTCCGTGCTATAACTTTCAAAATCTTTAGCTCACAAGTTGTGTTTTGCAGTGCATACTTGGACAGATAACTTGCCCTATAAGAAAAATTATCTTAACACTTTATATTGATAAAGTGTTTAAGATTAAAGTTAGTGTTCAGATGACCCATTTTTCATATTTATCTACTGAATCTTATTAGATTATCACATCACTATCATTCGTAAATGCTGGATTAAGCAAGAACATTACTATCTTTGTAATTAATTTGCCATTATAAATTAATTTTCTGTTTATAACGCTAAAGAATGGTGTTTAGTACATTTATAATTATATACAACTAGTGAAGTATTACCAAAAACCAATTATAAAATTTATTCAATTTTCTATTATTAGATATAGCTGATAATTACAGAAAGTCAAGGAATGCCTTTAAGGATATCATGAAGAATGAGAAACAAGTTTTGAAGATGTTGTTTGCTAAAATCATTTTTTGGGGGCCACCTGAACGTGGTAAAACTTTGACACGACTTCGTTTAGAGAATAAGTCGATTAACATGAAATCAGATGATAAATATCAAAATATCCCTAGCACTAATATAGCTAAAACTGACACGTTCTTAATTTCTGATCTATCAGAAATGGTTGCTTTGGTATCGGAGAAAGGTTGGAAGACCCTTAAAGAACAAAGTGAAGAAGTACAGTTGTTGTTTCAGCTTTTTTTTAAATTGAGAGAAGAAGTACAACCAAATACAAGAACAGTCAAATGAAGCTTCTTTACCAATTCAAAAGTCTGATGAGCATGCTTCTGGTTATATAAAAACTGAAGTCAGTGAAGCTGATAATCTATCTACAGATACACCTTCACTTCCCAGTGAAAGCATGACTAAAATTCTAGATATTTTTGATCAATGCGAGGCATCAGGCAAATGGGAAGATTTAACAGGAAAGCTAGAGAATTTGTGTTTGCTTTACATGAAGGATACTGGAGGTCAACCCGAATTTATGGACATGCTTCCGGCACTTATTATTGGTCCTGCTCTTTATTTTATTTTTTGTCGATATGGAGACAACCTTGATGAAGCATACAAGGTTACATTACGAGGGGTACCCAACTGCCAAATACCAGAAAAAATGTCGAGTTGTACAGTCAGGCAAAATATTACATCATCTTTATCTAGTATATACTCCATGAAGTATTATTCTACCATACGAGCAAGTGATTGTACTAATGCTTTATTTGATGATTTATATACGAATAGACCAGACACATCTGTTTACTTTATTGGAACTCACAAAGATAAGGTTTCATCTCAGGAAATGATAGATTTTGATAAAAAGATGCAAGAAGTTATTAAAGATACTATTTTCAGTGAACAAGAGCTAGTTCGTTTTGTTTCACAAAATGGGTTTGAATCTAAAGACCAAAAAGATGAAATGCCAGAAGGTATGGAGCGACTTATGTACCCAATAGACAATTATAGTGGTACAGAAAAAGAAATTGAAGGCTTGCAAAAGTTTACTAGGAAAGCTCTGGATGAGTTTCCACGACATGATATTCCAGCTCGATGGCTTCCATTTAGCCTTTTTTTACGCTTCACTGAAAAGAAGTACATAGATTTGAAAGTGTGCTATCAGTATGGTGAAAGTCTACGAATGGACAAGAAAGAAACGAATGTAGCTTTGTGGTTCTTTCATCATTACACTGGAATTATATATCATTTTCCGAATGTACCACCACACCTGGATAACATCGTCATTACTGACACTCAGCTTGTGTTCAACTGCATATCACATCTTATTTTTGAAATTGGTATCAGTTTACGCCAGGGTGCTGGGGACAAGCTGAGAAAAGTAGGTCAAATATCATTTGCTGATATCAAGAATGTTTCTGGAGAAATGTTTCAGCCACTGCAAATGGAAGCTTTACTTAAACACTTCCATATTATCGCACCACTTCATGGATCCTTTCTAAAAATAAAATGTATTGATGAATGTTCTTCTCAGTTATATTTTATGCCATGCGTCTTACCAAGCTGCTCAAATGAAGAACTTGTTAGTAGAACTCAAGATATTTGCTCAGAAAGTAAAGTTTATAGGATGAAAATAATCTTTCCATCAGGATTTGCACCAATTGGCTTATTTCCATCTATGATAGCCAATCTTGTTGGTCAGACATCGCAGGTAATGAGTTATAGTTTAAGAAGACAGTTTGCATTATGGTAATATTGATTCTGCTACAATAGCCATACTCAGATTATATATTTACTTAAGGTTTTGTAGATAAAGTTAGACTATAATTATCACTTACTATTAATGTAGTAATTTATGTTGTTAGTTTATACAACCTTTTTTTTTACTGGATAAAATTTTAATCATTTTACTATTAGACAATAGCTATATCTCAAATTAATAAGATTATGTCATGATTCTAAATTTTACAATAGTATCAAATTAATTTCAGCAATAACTCATTTTTGTAATACTTACAATATTATATATTTTTGGCTTTACTTATTAACATCACCTGTTTTGGGGTGTGTAAAAGGCATAATCATAAAACCGTTTACCATTCTTGAATAACATTAATCTCATGAACTTTACATGTGTTTTTTATTGCCATTTTCACTATCTGTAGGATGAAAACTATCCATTTCAACTATTAGAACCAGAAAATATGAGAAATTTTTTTATCACCTTTACCTATGGAAAGTATGGAGACAGAGTTGCCTTTGTGGCTCATCCCAAATATTATGAAATTATTGTGGTTCAGCAAGATTTCAGTGAAATTCCAGATTGTAAGATTTGCAATGAAGTTAGAGAGATAAGCGAGCTATGTTTATATATTGCTACTGAAAGCTCTGGCACAATTCTCGATTCCAATCATATGAAAAAGTTATGCCGCCATTATGAAATTGCATTTAATTGCCCAATTCTTTCCGAAGATAATCACTTTTGCGTGGTACCGAAAAGCGACAAAAGCCCTGCCATAATGAAATGTGAAGTTACAAACAAGCCGGTTAAATTGGATAAAAAACAGCAAGTGTGGTTTCATCAAGTGAGATTTAAATTATTTAAGGTACCAATGTATTGTTGAAAGCATATATTTTTCTTGAGTGCAGAAAGTGATGTGATATACTCATTCTATATTTGTACCTTATCTTCATGCTTCTCCTAAATCTGAATGACGTGATAATTAGCATAGCTGAGCTGCTTACTTAACCCTATAAAAGGGAAAGGGATTGAAGTTTTGCACCTTTACTCAAATTAGTAGCTACAGTTTAAGCAGTCAGAATAGAAACTATAGTAGAAATTCAAATATCTAAATAGACTGTGAACAATTGGTTGCTAACTAAAGTGTTTGACAGGACAATGTATTCTTTGCATTGTATTTATTTTTTATACATATATTAATTTTCAGGAGAGTATTTTGAAACACATTGAATTATCAGGTAAGTGTAGATGCACTAATATTGACTGAACAATAATTACATCCAAGCACAGAAAGTATCAGATGGGTGTTTATATTTTAGATGCATCTATACCTTTGAAAATCATTTAGTGTATGTACTTATATTTTTAGTTGAAGAAAACTACTCAGATGATAACAGGCCTATGCCTAAACATCCTTGCTGTGGTAAGTTAAAGCTATTGGCGGCGATAAAGACACTATTAGGGGTAACACATTGAAAATCGGGGATATTCCACACTAGATATCTTCACTATATTATTTTAAGGTACGTGACCCATGAGACAAGTCATGTTATCACAAGGTGTTATCTCACACTGTTGCTCTTGCCAAGCTTATCACCCTCTGATAACCTGGTAGGTATAACAGCTGGCCTCACTTACCAGTTTTCTGTGTTTTTAAAGCTACCTTCCTGTTAGGAAATTGAGGTAAGAAAATAGTTCCGTATTTGTTAGCTAAAGTAACTATAATACAAAGGCTACTTACTGATTTTAGAAATGGACTGAATGATTCTTTTGGAAATTTAGAGGTTTTTACTTCGTTGTTTGAATTACTTGTGCCCAGGCTCACCCACCATTTGTGCTCAAGCACACATCACTAGTTATGATATTAGGATTACATAATAGCTGAAAGTTTATTGCAACAAATTTGGAGCCAGAATATGTTTTCATTATACCCTTGACCCTGGGTTCGAATCCCCTGTTCAGGTCAGCAACCTGAACAAGTAGGAACAATAAACTAACATGTTTACATCACCTTACTACGTCTAATGACATTCATGATCACAAAACCCACTATGCTACATGTCATTGTTTTTCCTTTACGCTGTGGTTGATGTGGTTATTACTTTGTTCTCGCCAAAATTATTAACTTCTGTGGGAGTTACGCCCTGACCCCGACGACAACTGAGATTTTTTCACATTTTTCCTTTGCTTTTTTCCAGACCCCATTAGGTGAGAAAGTTTCAATCTAGTTTTTATGAAGGGCCAGAACTTGATAATTGTGGTGATTTAGCTATCAATCCACAAATTATGGCTCCTCTCCGGAGGGGGAGGTGCTTCCAGTCGACACCGAAAAGGTGTTCTGACGGCACATAATTGGTGGTCTGTTGAGTACGAGACTGCAGCAAGCGGTACTACTCAACAGTATAAAGGGAAAATGTGAAGGTCTTGGAAGTCGAGGGTTGTTGTAGCTCAGTGGTTAGAGCACTGGTGGCTAAAGCCAGTGGCCCTGTGTTCGAATCCTGACGACAACTAAGATTTTCACATTTTTCTTTTGCTTTTTCCAGACCCCTTTAGGTAAAGTTTTAATCTATGATAAAATTAAACATGCAGCAGCTATTATACTTCATTAATTCAATATTAAATGTTGAATTTGTAGATCATCAAGAGGTTTGTCTTGAGCCACAGAGTAAGAAGAAAATATTAAACAGAATTGATTCAAAAGAATTAGGTAAGTACAGTTTTGACATAATTTTATTAACAGACAGTATGTGTTTGTATTGAATTTTACTACTACTAATTAGCTTGTGTTGAATATTGATTAAAATATTTATTAGTATCAGCAGGTGCTCTTTACACTACAGTCATTCAGCATAAGAACTTATAACTCTGAATAAAATCTTGTTAATATTTTAAGTACTTTATTATACCTGTTCGTATGAATAGGTAAAATCCAAGTGTTAATTTTTTTTGTAGACATCTACAGCTTGGGGCCCATTTATAGGAAGTTAAAACTTCCTCTGTCTCCAATCTGGCAGTAATTTGCTCTACAGTTGGGTTTAGACTACGATGCCACAGAAGCCATCAAAAAAGACTCTCCAACTAGTTCTTCGCAATGTCTGCAAAATGCCCTCGCTTTGTGGCTGCATCTGGACTATGACTATCAGAAACATGGGAAGCCAAGTTGGAGAAAAATAGCTGAAGTTGTGTCATGGCTTGGTAAAATAGATCTCTTTCAAGACATAGCCAAGAAACATACTGGTAAATACAATTATGAAAATGCTAAACTAGAGTTGTTATTTTTTTGTTTCCTACTTTTTATTTCATTTCAACAACCCAGCCTAATTACAGGCACAGGATACAACAACCGCTTCATATCATGCAGTATTTTACTTCACTGCTTATCATAGAGTAATAATAATGTTTTATTATAATTTATTGTGTACTGAATTGGCCTATTGAGTGCCTTTACGTAGAAAATGTATTGAATTGGAAGTATCGTACACCAGCAGTGCCTTTACATAGAAAATGTATTGAATTGGAAAGTATCGTACACCACAGTAAAGGGGAAGTCTGGAGTTATTGCGTAGGGTTATTACTAGCTATGAGTAGCTGTTGAGATGAGCTAAACTCAGAATCTCTTTTGATGCTATGTTATGATGATCTTTTGTCAGATGTCTATCCAAACTATTTTGAATGGAAGTGAGAGTGCTGGATCATACAGCCTACCGCTTGCACTCTGGGAGAAGTCAGTCTAATTCTTTGGGTGGAATATTCTCAAATTTTCGCTTTTCATTTATCCCTTTGCACGAACGATAACTACCATGCTCTCAAGTCAGGTAATGTTATATTTTGAGTATTATAATTGTTGTTTTGTTTTTTTGCTCTTCTAAAACCTTCTGTAATTCCTCATCATCGAGACTAACTGATTGTTCACTCTCAATGCCTTTCTAGTCTACCTCGAATTTCATCAGAAAAAAAAATCGAAAGACTTCTAGGCAGCATCCGCTAGATTAGCCACTCGGTTTCTATGCCATTCGTGCATGATCAGTACACAATAAAATGATTAATCATTGGATACTGCTTGGAATATCACTCGTCTGTCGGTTGCATTTGCACTCGTGCCTACGACACTCGTGTAAATGCTAGCCAACAGACTTGTGTGCAACACTCCCCTGGGGTTCTATCTAAAAAGTTTATTTGAAGGGGTAGCTTCAGTAAAACCATCACCTTCTGTTAGTAAAACTTTGTTGTTATTGGAGAGTAAATAGTCTCAAATTATTACATGTATGAGCTAAATGCTGTAATTTTGAGTTTAGCTTCAACAACATAAACATGCTTAAAATTAGAAGGGCAAGTTGAGACACTTGGAGCGAAGTTGGGAAGTTTGAGGAAAAAGCTTTCCCCTCACCCCACCTACTTGTAGTAACCCTGTTCTTGCTTTCTGAGCTTTCTCTAGCATTATCTTGCAGCCTTTCTTTGGTCTTCTGTATATTTTCCCATACTCAGTTGCTGTCTGCCGTAATTATCCTCAGAAAAATTATTTAAATGATAGTAATTATAGTAAATATGAACCAATGGTTTGTATAATAAAATGTTTGTAAAATTGGGATTCAGTCTTAATGTCAAAATCTGCAGTATATGTGTATACTGTATTTGGTAAAAGGATAGGTGTGGGTTGTACTAATGCAGTGAGTATTGTTAGCTGTGAATGCACCTAGGATTTTGCGACTTAGTGTTGTCATTTTAATACTACTACTTACACTATAATCTACTCATCTTGTATATTGCGGTTTTCTTCTGAAATATAGCCTCTTACATACTCTCTATTATACAATAACTCTTGTCTCAGTGGGACAATTAGGGCGTGTCGATATGCTCCTCAGTCTCAGTTTTGTTCTTTTCTGCCTAGTCTTGTGTGTCAACTTAAACTGAAAGTGATCTTCTAGTTTCCTATATAATAATGGTAATCATTTTGTTGTAAATGTCCGCTACATCTGCAATAATTAGTTCTTATGTTATCTGCAAGGTCAGCCATCCTGGATTTTAGCCGTGAATGTTTAGTTATAGAGTGTGTGTGAAATTGTATCTTTGTTCTGCCTATCTAAAACCCTAACTTTGCCATATTTAAACTGTATTTCTGTGATATATCTTCAATTTGGTTGTGTTACAGGTTGTGCAGAAACTTAGGTTTGATCCAAATTGTTGCCACACAAACCAGCTCAGCAGAAGAAATTGACAGTCACATTATGCCATTCACAAACAATAAAATTAAATTCATCTTTAATGCTTACATTGTTTGTTCTGTAGAATTATAGTTTTTTAAAAGATGTTCTTTTGTTTAATACTATCTTGTTTTATACTCATGATTTCTTAATTATACAAACAATACTTTTGAATCCATAAAATTTAATAAAGTTTTTAGATACAATACCATCCAAAATGTAATTAATTGTATCAATAAAATGTAATGAAGTTTTAAATAAACATTCAAAATGTAATTAATATAAAAGTTCAAGTAATTGCGATATTTTGGTGAAGTTTGGACACCTATCAACAAGAAACAATTCTCAGTTTGACAATTCATTGGTTCGTCCAGACATGAATATGTAAATATAAAGATCTGCACAATGTGCTGATGATATGCAAAAGAGCCAGTAGCCACATAGCACATACCTTTAATAAAAATATCCCACAATCAAAATTGTTCTCTTGCTTGAGAAAATTCTGCAAAACAAAAATAGCAAATAGCTAATAGAAATTCCATAAGATGATTAATAAACCTATCCAATGCATAACAAACAGCCTGATTTTCCAGCTTTCCCAGTCAAATGATACTTTTCTTCTGATAAATATCTGCACAAATTAATAGCTAGTGAATAATGTTTAAAAAAGAAAAAACAAAACATATATCTTTGCAATGGAACCTAATCCAGAATTACAATCAATCGAGTTAACTGCACTATTTTATTATTGATGTGTACTACCTATTTTCAACCTTAATCGTTCAGTCATTTAAGTGAATCGGAAATATCCACATGTGAAATGTAAACAGTTTATCCTAATAAATTATAAATACATGCATTTTCTGCGTTTACGGCTATAAGCAAATTAGTAGCTACTACTGACTTCTTGACCCCTACACAGGAGAACTCTGATTTTAACCATTTTATTTTATAAACTTGTCCAATAAAATTAGCCTTTTTATGGTCAATTTCAAGTAAACCAATAATAATGTCAATAATATTTGTAGCTGGTAGATAAAATTGATAGGGAATGTAGTGAACACCTCAATGTCAAGATAGAGTAATGGTTATACTACACTGGCTTGCTGTAAAAAAAGAATAGAATTTCCTGCCACAAGTTTGATCACAAATCCTACACACTTCCTAAACGCCAGTCAAATTTTATAAACCACAGAATAGGACGTTGCTACTATCCTGCACTCTCTCTCCTGCACATTTCCAGAAGTTTCTGTAAGAGTGCAGGACAGACTGTGAACAAATTATTTCTTGTTCACCATAGCTAGCTGTGTATAGCTAGTAGCGCTGAAGGTTCAATTGAATTGGCTGTCTTCTAAAATATTTAGTTTTACCTTTTGTTAAAATACTCCCCCCCCCCCCCTCCCAAAAAAAAAAAAAGGGCTTTGGTTTTAGTGTTAGTTAACTAATACAAGATACACAAGTTTATCACTTCTTAAAGCAAACAACCTTTGATTTGTGAACTGAAAGAGGCCTGCTCCTAAATAGTTCTCAGAAGATTCTATTGTAAACATATTATTGATTTGATACAGGAGAATATCACCAGTTTGTTTGCTTAATTTACACAAGTGTGTTAATGCTCGCAAGACTGAGGGACAGGTAAGAATGATTGGCTAGCTCTAGCTATCCCAACTGAGAGAATCCAATAGCAATTTCCAAGTCCTCATTTTAAGACTAAATATTCATCCAAATCAAGGCCACTTATAGTGTTACATGGCAAGATGAAAAGGTGATAATTAGTACATTAGAAAGTAATAAGAGGTCCACATATTGTTATCTTGACAAAGAAAAATAATAACAATCACTGGTATTAAAAATGAAACAGATATAAAGAGACAGTCAGCGTCCAGATTAACTTGTAGAGCCATCAATGTAGCATCCAAATTTGCTCTTGTGTGCAGAGTTTACAGCTTCGTGAAACATCTGAAGGCACACAAATAAGCCACCATTAAACAGTCACATCTATTTAGTAAATTTCATCTGCTTAAATCTTTCTTTGACTTAACTAAATGTTACTCCAGCTATGTAGCCATGTACCCTTCACCAATTACACCGATACTTGGGTGTTTCTACAAATGTTACCCTTTACCAACTCGCAAGTTGTTGCACATGTCCTCTTACAAGCATGACATGTGTCAAACTATTCAGCAATAATAGTACTATAAAGCAGAAGACCTTTTACCTGGTTATCAAGGTAACTGTCACAGAGGTAGCACCACATGGACAAGTCAGCCATTGAGAGAGCTATCTTTTGACCAGATTCACCTAGCGATCACAGTAAGTCTAAAATAAATATATATTATATATATACATATAAGTGACTAGTACAAGAGTAGTAACAAATTAAAAGTAAGACTGGTAGAATGAGGGTGACTCTCATTAAAAGTATGGCAACAAACATCACTCATATTTGTCCCAAGATTGTAATGAGTGTTAGCTATTTGGACATGCTGACAAACCAGTAACCAAAAAGTTTACTCAGAGTTAAGGATTTTAAAGTCTTGCTCACATCATAAAGGTTACACTGAGGTAAGACTATATACATACTTTTCCACCTGCCATGTAACTGCTAGAGTAAAATCCACATCGAGAACACACAGATAGCTACTAGCATTGCTATCAATTCTTAAAACTTGGCTAGCATAATGTAAGCTTTATCAGTACAAAACTAGTTAATAACCTGTGGTGCAAATATATGAATGGCAATGTGGAGTTAGTTGATCATTGGTACATGTAGAATAAGAAAGTGCCAGGTCTAATTTTGCAAAGATAGGACAATTGCCAAATTATTGCAAAAACTGTAATTTCTAGATAATTACAATGTAGAGTTTTTGAGTGACATTTAAAAGTTGTGCAACTATTATTAGCCTGATGAAATGCCATGCAATTATATATACCATTTTAATTCTTTCAATGGTTTAATCATCCTTGTCTGAAATAATAATAATAATAGTAGTAGCAGTTAATCAGTTCACTGGCATAAGTGCAAAAAGGCATTTAATATTAGATTGACAATCCTCATTATCCAATATAACTTATCATTTTGGTTTATATTTATATTGCTGCTATGTTTCTTCCTGTAATAAAGGATCAAAACGAGAGCATCAGTATTTTACTTTAAAAGTGTATATATGGCTATCAGAATGCTTACCTTTGAGCGTCGGTCTGCCCTAAATTTTTTTTTATTGTAGCGTTAGAAGCCTGAATTTTAGCTTTTCTCTTGATAAAGTATGGTACTTTTTACATATAGTTCGTCGCCCAATTAATAGTCGCTACCATTAATTATCTAAACTCACATAATAGCAGGAAAGACACAACCATGCCTCTTGAGTGGCTCCGCAACTCTCACAGGGAAGGGAGGAGTCTATTCCATGAGGTGGGAGGGGCCTCACATGATTATAAAACTGTTCACACCATGTCTTAAGGCAGAAGCAAACATGGAATCCTAGAGAAATGCATATCGAGTAATTCATACCAAAAAATATTTTTTGTTTTATTTGTTTTGTTTTTTATAAAATGAGCACTAAAAAAGATATTGGAATAGTGAATTGTCCACTTTATATGCTACTTTTAAATATTGATATTCAATTTGCAGATACATGTATGAATTTAAAAGGAAAAAAGGTGTCACTTACATATTAACATGGCCCTCCAAAGTTAGTGTCTCAATAATCTTGTTCTATGAGGCCACACCCATTTTTACAGGCCTACGTGCAGTAGAGTTTCCTGACAGCTGGTAAGTGTCCTTACAACTTGCATCCAAACTGGATGCTTCTGATGCACCTCATTCTCCTTCTTCTGCTTTCTGACTACCATCTTGAATACAAGAGCATTCCCTGCTTGTGTCTGGAGGAGACTTATCTCCAACTCTTGAATCTTCACCCTCCATCTAAATTAGTTGTAATAATTCTTGTTAACTTCAGTGTGTGTGCAATTTATTTTTTCAATTATCTATCAATGTACTTCAAATAAATAAATTGTCTGTGTAAACCTTTCCAGAAAGACAAAAGGAAAATTAATTTTTCTGTCATAACAAAGCAAGATTAGGGTCAACAGGGTTTGATGTAGACATTTTTGCTAGGGTGTGGGGGAGGAGTGTGTGGGAGGGGTGTGTGAACATCAGTGTTAGAGGATGGGGCAGTTACAAAAGGATTATTAAAAAAAAAAAGAATTATCTCGTGAGTCATATTTAGTTTGAATGTGAAAATTATAGCTTTCTTGATCAGCCCCCTTTACTCACTACCATATGAATACTAGTGGTGTGCTTGAGCACAAATGGCGAGCGAGCCTAAAGACTATACTATTTTTATTGACTTCTAACACTGAAGCTACTGAAAATAAGGTCCAGTTTTAAAATTTAGCATACAGGGTAAAGGGATTTCAGTACCATAGTAACAACTCTCTGCATCTGCTTGGAAAGAAAACAACAACAACAAAACAATACACGTTATATAAAAGTTTTCTTTGTGATATTCTTTAGCTAAGTAGTGGTTGTAACACACAATGCTTTGACACAACTGGACATGCACCTACACAGACTTACCTTCGCAGTAGTCTAGTGGACAATGTAATTTCAAGTAAATACTGTTGCCACGGCTTATAACCATGACAAAGAGCGCATTGACTTACCACAGCCACTAACTCGATTAGAAATGGAAGTTTTAACTGCACCCGCAAAAGAATTCAAAACGGTAAACAATTCAATTTCTAGGGTGATACGGGTACTGATCGATAAACCAGAGGATTCTGTTTAGTGCAATTTGGGACGGGGTCGGCCACATAACTAACACAAAAACGCGAGGGTCAAAGTACAAAATGACATACGTACGTCCAAACATATATACAAATAAACTAGTGGTGTGCTTGAGCACAAATGGCGAGCGAGCCTGATAGTTAGGTAACATAAAATGTTACTATGTTTTAGCTTACTTCATGCAAACACATAATAGCAGTTATGACATTTGATTTCAGCAAACAAATACAAAATCACTCTCTTACCTTAATAATGGTAACTTTTGTAGTATCAAACATCAACCATTCTGATAATCTCAATCACCAGCAACTCTTGAAAAAGCTCTCAGCTACGATAAAAAATAAACCAGTGTTATTATTTGTAATTTTAGCCAACAAATATGGAATTACTACTTACATCATTCTTGAGTATTGATAACTTCTGTAGTATCAAATTGAAGTTACTTTTGACCATCGGAATTACCTTGAATTCTTGACAAGCTCTCTCACCTACAAAAACAAAAGACAATCAATTTTAGCACACAAATACACAATTACTTTCTTACCTCATTTTCTTGAGCAGTGGTAACTTTTGTAGTACCAAATTTGAGCCAATCTGACCATTTGAATTTACCAGTCACTGTTAACTAGCTCTTAGCTACAAAAAAGAAAGGCCAGAGTTAATTTTGCATATTTAGCTAACAAATATGGAATTGCTACTTATCTCAGCTTCCCTCGAGAAGTAGTAGCTTCCATAGCATTAATACTACGGCATTCTGACTATCAACGGCTCTTGACAACCAACAACCGGCACTCCGTATCCCCCCATAAAACGGCGAAGTTTTGAAATTAAGTCTGGAAAAGCATAGTAACCTGTCGAATCAACTTTTGTGTCTTGAAAACAAGCGTTTTAGCAGGAATTTTCTCATACTTTGGAGCTTAAGTATAAAGTAAGGTTTGCTCAATGCTGTAGTTTCAGAATAAACTGGAGTCAAGCCTAAATAGCCGTGTTTTTAGGAGAAAAAAGTTCCCCGCGCGAGCGTTTAAAGAGCATACGTACCATCCATACATACATACATATATACTAGTGGTGTGCTTGAGCACAAATGGCGAGCGAGCCTAAAAGACTATACTATTTTTATTGACTTCTAACACTGAAGCTACTGAAAATAAGGTCAAGTTTTTAAATTTAGCATACAGGGTAAAGGGATTTCAGTGCCATAGTAACAACTCTCTGCAACTGCTTGAATTGAAGGAAAAAACAACAACAACAAAACAATACACGTTATTTAAAAGTTTTCTTTGTGATATTCTTTAGCTAAGTAGTGGTTGTAAACACACATGCTTTGACACAGCTGGACATGCACCTACACAGACTTACCTTCGCAGTAGTCTAGTGGACAATGTTTTCAGTAAATACTGTGCGCACGGCTTATAACCATGACAAGAGCGCATTGACTTACCACCGCCACTAACTCGAATAGAAATGGAAGTCCCTTAAGTTTTCAAGTTTTAACTGCACCCGCAGAATTCAAAACGGTAAACAATTCAATTTCTAGGTGATACGGGTACTGATCGATAAACCAGAGGATTCTGTTTAGTGCAATTTGGGACGGGGTCGACACCGAACTAACACAAAAACGCGAGGGTCAAAGTACAAAATGCCTTACGTACGTCCATACATATATACAAATAAATAAATAAACTGCATCCCCGATTTCGATTGTGATAAGTGTCTCGCTCGCTACGCTCTCTCGCCATAACATATACCCGATTTTGCATTATCCAGCCTAATATGCTCGCTCGCTACGCTCGCTCGCCAATAAACTGTGATGTGCTTGAGCACAAATGGCGACGAGCCTAAAACTATACTATTTTTATATGAATATTTGACTTCAACACTGAAGCTACTGAAATACGGTCCAGTTTTAATTAGGCATACACTGTAAAGGGATTTCAGTACCATAGTAACAACTCGCTGCAACTGTTTGAATGAAGGAAAACAACAACAACAAACAATACACGCTATTTCAACGTTTTCTTTGTGATATTCTTTAGCTAAATAGTGGTGCTTGTAAAAGCACAATGCTTTGACACAACTGGACACACCTATCCAGACTTACCTTCGGGTTAGTCTAGTGGACAATGCATTTTCAAGTAATACTGTTTGCGTACGTGCTTATAACCATGCCAAAGAGCGCATTGACTTACCACGCTACTAACTCGAATAGAAATGGAAGTCCCGTAAGTTTTCACGGTTTTAACTGCACCCGTAAAAGAATTCAAAACAGTAAACAATTCAATTTCTAGGGTGATACGGGTACTGATCGATAAACGGAGGATTTCTGTTTAGTGAAGTTTTGGGACGGGGTCCGACACCAAACTTACACAAAACGCGAGGGTCAAAGTACAAAATGACTTACGTACGTCCAAAACATATATACTATGTGTGCTTGAGCACAAATGGCGAGCGAGCCTAAGAGACTATACTATTTTATTGATTCTAACACTGAACTACTGAAAATAAGGTCCAGTTTTTAAATTTAGCATACAGGGTAAAGGGATTTCAGTGCCATAGTAACACTCTCTGCAACTGCTTGAATTGAAGGGAAAAAACAACAACAAAACAATACGTTATTAAAAGTTTTCTTTGTGATATTCTTTAGCTAAAGTAGTGGTTGTAACACACAATGCTTTGACACAAGCTGGACATGCACCTACACAGACTTACCTTTGGACAATGTATTTTCAGGTAAATACTGTTGCGCACGGCTTATAACCATGACAAAGAGCGCATTGACGTACCACCGCCACTAACTCGAATAGAAATGGAAGTCCCTTAAGTTGTCAAGTTTTGAACTGCACCCGCAAAGAATTCAAAACGGTAAACAATTCAATTTCTAGGGTGATACGGGTACTGATCGATAAACAGAGGATTCTGTTTAGTGCAATTTGGGACGGGGGTCGACAACCGAACTAACACAAAAACGCGAGGGTCAAAGTACAAAATGCCTTACGTACGTCCATACATATATACAAATAAAAAATAAACTAGTGTGTGCTTGAGCAAAATGGCGAGCGAGCCTGATGTTAGGTTAACATAAAACTAAGTATTGTTACTATGTTTAGCTTAGTTCATGCAAACACTATAATAGCAGTTATGACCTTTTATTTCAGCAAACAAATACAAAATCACTCTCTTACTGATTAATGGTAACTTTGTAGTATCAAACATCACCATTCTGATAATCTCAATCACCAGTAACTCTTGTCTCAGCTACGATAAAAAAATAAACCGGTGTTATTATTTGTAATTTTAGCCAACAAAATGGAATTACTACTTACATCATTCTTGAGTATTGATAACTTCTATTGAAGTTACTTTGACCATCTGAATTACCTTGAATTCTTGACAACAAGCTCTCACCTACAAAAACAAAAACAATCAATTTTAGCACACAAATACAAAATTATTTTCTTACCTCATTTTCTTGAGCAGTGGTAACTTTTGTAGTACCAAATTTGAGCCAATCTGACTATTTGAATTTACCAGTCACTGTTGACAAGCTCTTAGCTACAAAAAAGAAAGGCCAGAGTTAATTTTGCATATTTAGCTAACAAATATGGAATTACGTACTTACTCAGCTTCCCTCGAGAAGTAGTAGCTTCCTTAGCATTAATACTACGGCATTCTGACTACCAACGGCTCTTGACAACCAACAACCGGCACTCCGTATCCCCCCCATAAAACGGCGAAGTTTTGAAATTAAGTCTGGAAAAGGGTCTTCAATGCCATAGAACCGGTCGAATCAACTTTTTGTTTCTTGAAAAGCAAGCATTTTCGCAGGAATTTTCTCACACTTTGGAGCTTAAGTATAAAGTAAGCTTGCTTAATGCTGGTAGTTTCAGAATAAACTGGGGTCAAGCCTAAAAGCCGTGTTTGGAGAAAAACGTTCCCCGCGCGCGCGGTTTAAGGGCATACGTACCATCCCACATACATATATACATATAAACATATACCCGATTTTGCATTATCCACCCTAATACTGTCTCGCTCGCTTCGCTCGCTCGCCAATAAATAACTAACATCCCCGATTTTCATTGTTTACCCCTGTAAGTGTCTCGCTCGCTACGCTCGCTCGCCAATTACAGGACAGCAAAACATAGTATTCAATGTAACTGTAGAAAATATTTTTGTCAATCATTCATTTGAAGTACGGGCAAGTACACCTTACGTAACAACATATGTAATACAGAGTGTGAGACTTATAGAGAAAGCTGGGGGGGGGGGGGGGAAAGAAGATGGAAAAAATTCTTGGGGGGGGGGGGGTAAGACAACTCAGATGGAAGAGGGGTGTCTAACTAATATGCACACATATTATGCATATTAACACCGATGAATAAACTCTACTCTACATCCTCCATTATTTTTTTCATAGCAATTTTCTTTCAAAATCTAAGACATGCTAAATTATTTTGCTGTCTTGTTGATTTATTCAAATTAATTAGTATTAAAAAAAGGAAAAATTTAGCTGGAAAAAATGAATGTAAATCTAACTGCTGAGGACGATGATATTAATAGAATTATGGGACTTGTAATCAAATAGAAGTAGAGATCATACCCTCGTATGACTCTTCTAATAATCATATAATATGGGGAAATGTTATCAATTAAGTATGTTAGAGTCATAACCAACTGTTCTCAGAGAACTTTTGGTAAATTTAACCAGGCCTTCATGAAATGCCGGAATGCAATTAATTTCGTTTTTGTGATGTCGTAGACCTGCGCAATATGAGCACATACTCACAAAATAAAGCATAGCAAGTGGCTAGTTGAGTAAATGTTGTTAATGAGTAAGAGTGACGTTCACATAACTGTGGTTACTTAATTGGTTGTCCCAACATTCCGGGACAACCTCACGAAAAACCTGGGGAAAGATACCACATGTTCTCCTTCCCCTGTGCCCCCACCCTCTATGCACGAAAATGGCTGGTTAACGAGACTATCCATACAGTACCGTGATGCCTCGAGTAAGTACACTATAAAAAGTGATATTTACTGATCTGAGTTAGCCACAATGTAACACAAGCATTAAACTTTATACTACCAGGCCTCAATTTTATCATCGCTATTACAATACCTGAACATTAATATAAATATCCACTCTTAGCCCAATTACGAAAGACACTAGGGACAGGAAACATTGCCACGCACTTTAAACCTCAAAATGTTGACTAAGCAAATAGTCATGGGCGCCTCAGTAATGTCCTTTGACCTTTATTGCGCGTGCGTTTGCATAGTAAACTTATTTTTCTCTTAGTTTTATAATTTTTTTCCGCAGCCTTTTTCCTTTGCGTTATTCCTCCCTGATTAATGTGAAGAGAAGCATGAGTCTCAAACCTTTTGAAGAGTACTATAAGGGCGATGCACTGGTTCCCCCTGGCTAATCAAATACTTCAAACAATTGCTATTTGAATGCAGTTTTTCAATGCCATCTCAACCATCCTGCAATAGCAGATTTAGTAGCGATTATGAAAAGAAAGAACGTGTCTTTTCAGTGTTGTCATTAAGGTAAGACACTTTTTTTTTTTTTTTTTTTTTTTTTTTTTTTTTGCAAATGTTGGTGTATGATTCCAAACACTACTTTAATTGTGTACAATCATTAAGTGCATATGAACCACAGTGGTTTCAGATTTTTTTGAGCATTATAATATCTAGATTTGACATAGCCAAATGTTATCATAAGCCCAGGATAACTGCTGGCTGGTCACTCTCCAATGTTTCCTATACTTTACACAAAAAAAAGTCTATTAGCTAAGCAATCACTCCATATCAAAAACATTTACCTGTTAGCATTCAAAATGCCATTTGATATGCTGCTGTAAAACTATATAAAGTGCAGCTACAACACAAAGTGGTTACACAAGTACAAGTGGTAAGCCACAAAGTACAATTAACTAACAGAAGAAAGGCACAAACAACACTTGATCTGGCTTAAAAAAAAAGAAAAAAACGTAGAGCTAAAGTAGAGTTTGAAAATAATTGCCACTGTAGTTACTAGATGCTATGTGCATCCAGGTATGAGGCATGTTTGGAATTATTCATTGAGGAAACAAGGAAAGTGGCACTGTTGTAATTACTGAATGCAGTAAGAGATGATGTATAACTTGAATAGAACATATCTACTGTATAGTTTTATAAGTTAGAAAACTGGAATTAGTGTAGAAATTATTTTTCCATGCCCTACTCTCCATTAACATGTAATCTATTACAATTATGTACATGTCATGCAACACATTTTACTATACAGTTATTTACATTTTCTCTTCCCCATCTTTGTGCTCATCCTACTATTAAAGTCTGAACAAACCAAGCTATTCCTGCACATAGGTGGCCTTACAACCCAACAGAGGGTGGAATTACACATGTATAAGGCACAAAGTTGACATGTAACATTTAGTTTAATCCCGATTAAATCGTAAGCAATAGAAAATCTTGAAATTAACTGCGACATATTTAGCTATTAAGAGAATTAAGTAAAATGAGCCTCCACACTGCTTTTGTAGGTCCCACACTGCTGGATGATATGTACTTGGAAAATTTTATAGAGTTGACTATCTATCAGAAATTAGATTATGTAGCTATTGTGGGGAAGAGTCTGAACAAGAAAGTGTCACTTGATACTTGGAGAACAATCAGCCCCTCCCTTGAAAAAGAATAAACATTAGCTCCACCACCCAGATGATTAGGGTAAAAGAAATAACTTTCACATGTACATGAACATCATTCATTCATAATGCTGTAAGGGCTGTGGTCTTTTTGGGGGTGACTGCCAGCTCACATATATATCTCTTGCATTCACCATTTTAGTCAGTTCCTAGTTCTATGTCATTGCCATGCCTGTGTCTTTACACAAAACTTGAAGTGTGTGAAGCTGGGTTGGACTTTAGCATAGCAGCTCGAGTCACTCTGGTAGCAGCGATTATACCGAAGGTGGAGTAACCAGACTTATCCAAGGATCACCATCCTCCCCATCTCCCTCCCCCCCCACTCCCATATATATATATATATATTGCACCTTTTATATTTTTAATTGAATATTTCCGCATCACGCGAGCGTTCTGTATTCTCCCATATTGTACGGTTTATATTGTACGGTACACTACGCATGCGCGTAGCGAGTAAAATCAATGAAAATTGAATTGTAACCGGTTGAGAAAAAATATCAAGGCAGCAATAAATCACTTATCACACTCGTCGTACAATATGGGAATGATATTTTACTCTCACGCCACATTTTCACTCGCCTTTGGCTCGTGAAAATATTTTGCGTGCTCGTAAAATATTTTCCCATATTGTACTCTGACTCGTGCTATAAGTATTATATATATATACATATATTGAATATTACTACAAGATAGTCATAGTAATGTTAAATGCACAAGGTAACTATAGTTGGAAAGGGTGAGCTATAACATCCTCACCAAAGATTAAATGAGTGAATATAACAATAGTTCCACTATATGAAACTATCCACACAAAATAGTCGTGAACTTAATGTTTCAGATAGAACAAATTTGTCTTTGACGCTCTACAGTGATTATTTTAGTTCTTAGAACCTTGTGATCCTAAAATGGACTCATTATTGGAGCATTTAAATTCCTTAATACAGCTCATCAGCTGTGTCTGCCTCATCTGTTGCAGTATGTGCACAGCAGGTATAACCTATGGTAGAAGAAAGTCTTTGGATTGTCAGATAATTACCAAGTCATACAAAGCCCTCAAAGGTAGCCAATTCTGCAAGAATTTTGTAAAACCCAATTAGCTATTGAATATTTTTTGTTTAGTCAATGACTATAAATTGGCAAGTGGAGAGCAGCAAAATGCACACGAGTTTTACTCCTACTTTCTAGAGGGCTTGGAACAACATGCAAGGTAGGATATAGCTATGTCCTTATTCTGGTTATTCTTGTAAATTACATTCTATCAGCATCAAGAGTGAACTTGTGGAAAGATGCTATGTGTCTGAAGAAAGTACAGGTAGTTTATTTCCCTGTGAACTCACCATATTCAATATACCGTCATCTATGTATTGTTTTAGTGGAGTGTCACGAGTGTTCACATAGAAGCACCACAACTAACAAATCTCCAATACTTGAGGCATATGTTCAAGTATGAAGTCTTGAAACACAAAAATAAATAACTTGTGAATGAATCATGTAATGTATTGCATTTCAGGGATCGAAAACATTCAATGTGCAGGACATTGTAACTGGTTGTTTCCCTTCTAGAGAACATGTGGCTGATCATGTGTGCCAACGGTACTGAAGAAAACATATTTGTAGCTCATAACTACTATTTTACTTATTACCATAGCTGCAAAACAAGGGGACTTACACACAGTACTGGAAATATAACAGCAGCACCAAGTCTACTATGCATTCATTTGAATAAGATGTCAAATAGGTGTGTCAAATGCATTGTCTGTCATTGTATAGTATTTTAAAGTCCCTCAAATGAGCTATTGAAATTTTCTTTCTTTCTTTGTTTTTCACTTAACTACTTAACTAATCACATGAATTTTTGGTCAAACAATAAATGAGAAATAATATAGGCACATTTTGAAAGAATTATAGGGTACGTTTGGGACCAATGGAGTAAGAAATTTAAGTAGGAAACAGCAATGTTTATCTATGCCTATCAAGCTTGTAACCCTGACTAGTTACTGCTCTTATCTAAATAGTGACATTATTTCACAATTTTTCTTGGACACTTGTTCTAAAATGATGTTACATCATGTTTGAAATTAAATTTGAAAATTATTTACTTACATGCTATGATTTGATTTCTTAGAGACGATACTCCTACCATTCAAATACAGGTATTTTGAAAATATTCATTAGTACCTAATACCATTGCTTATAATTACTCTAGAATACTACCCTATCTGTCCGAACTACTACTACAAAAGCTTCATATAGTTTAGTAGGTGCAGTGGTTTTCAGGAAGCTGTCTTCTAAAACCGGACATTAAACAGCTTTTGTGAGGTCTAAAATTAATGAAATTCAGTGGTTTCATGTCGATGACAATGAGGTAAAATACCACGATCAAAAATAGCTACACAGCTATTTCAGATAGAATTCCTTCCAAATCTCAGGTTCTACCAGTCAGTGTAGCTACTGTTACTATGCAGGATCCCTTTATGCTCTTTTATAAATTGATTCCAAGTAAGTGCTTATTATTTTGTATAAGTGATACTTAATAACTATTCCAAATATATAACTGTCCATGTTATAGACAAAAGAAGTTCATCATTATGCCTCAGTGATATTACCAGATTACAACCTAAACAATGGTTATCTGATGAAGTTAGTTTCTTGTCATTATTATTAAAGTCTCATTTAGCTATAGTCCACAATTACAGATAATAAGAAAATATATGGAGCTTATTTCTGTAAAAGCCAGTATGGCAAGTTATAAATTATATAATTTTAATAGCTATTAATAACTAGCTATATGTAGTATTTTAGGATAACAAGAGAGTCTATGTCCTGGATTCCCATTTTTATTCAAAACTTAGTGAAAAGGGATATGAAGGAGTGAAAACATGGCATTGAAAGGTGATCTTTTCTAACTTTTTGTTTGATAATAAAATTTATTGCAATTCTCTTAGGTGGATTTTATGGCTCAAGACATCATTCTTGCAGTCATAAACTGCAATAGTAATCATTGGACTTTAATGGTACAAAATTTGATAATAATATTTGCTTTAAAAACTTATGTGGAACTAGGTTGTGGATACCAATAAGAAGAAAGCAGAATATTATAATTCCTTCAATGGAAGCATTGCTCAATGCTGGAAATATTTAAGGTGAGTTATGAATTATCAGCTAATTACTCACATGTAGTTCCATTTATTTGGCACAGCACTTTTCTTGAGCAACGGCTTAAAGATGAAGGGAAAGTAGTACCAGATTGGACTAAATGGCAATACATACGAAAGCAGGCAAGTGTTTGAGGCTGTACATATATATTTACACCAGAGGTAGCTGGAAGTGAACTTCTGGCTATAATAATTTTTTAAAGTTTCAAATGTGGCAGTTCACATGTAGTCAACATTGCTATACAAGCAATGTTATTCATTAACCGGCCAAATAATTCTGCTTGACCCATCAAGAACAGGGAGCCAAATTTCTCCCAAATCTAGCTGTGTAAGTAAGTTGCATTAAAGTCATAGTTGCAATGACTTTGAGAAATGTGCTGCAAGTCTGTCCTGTTAAATGTGTGACCTCATGCACAATGCCAGCCAAGGAAACTCTCCTCTATCGCAGAATCGTTTGGACTTTAAAGGGTTCAGCATATTTAGTGTTGCCTAGTTGTTACCACTATAGCCCTGCTACTAAGCAGGTGTTCAGATTAAAAAAATTTAGTAGCCAGCATTAAACCCACACTGTATGACAATTCCTCACTTATGAAATAGTTTTCATCAACAGTTAAGTTTACATATTGCATCTTTTGCCATTTAATTATACTTTTTGCTATATTATATGTGCATTGCTATATATTCATGGTTTATCATTTATAGAAAAAGCCACTTCAATCAAATGGCTACGATTGTGGCGTATTTGTTTGCCAGGTATTCACTTTTGTTGCATTTGGATATCTTACTAGTTGTATATTTTAATAGTATGCATTATGTCGAGTATTAGACAACGAGTGGGACTTTGATCAGGTCAGCTTGCAACAGTTTAAAAAAGAGATAACTAAGGTAGTACTAGTTATTTGATTGTACTACAGGAAAGTCTTGTCATTCTCAGAAAAGTGATGATAGAAGAACTACTCACTAGGCAGTTAATGTAAGCTGTGAAATCTTAGTGGTATCTTGCTTACAGACAAGCAATATCTTTAGGAATCCTAATCAGCGTAGGAAGTTGTTAAACCTACGAAAGGGTAGCAACAGCACAAAATATTTGGAACCCACAACAGCAGAAAAATATCATTATGATAGGCTTGCAGAGGTAAGCAAATCTGGTCTCATAGAAACTGATAGTAATATAAGATATGATGATATTCTTGTGATTAATGCACAGACAAGTAATTCTGACCTAACAATACCAAGCAACGAGGAATCAATTGTTGGTAGCACTGAATGTCACTGTGTTGAGCCAAACAGCAAAAAACGTGAAAATTATACCCCATTATCAACAGGTCCTCGTGCTAAAACTCCTACTGCAGGTTCAGAATGTGAAATTCTTCCTATAATAATCTCAGGTGACACAGAATGTAAAACTCCCCCTTTATCAAGTACTAGTGAAGTACAATATAAATCTCCTCACTCACCTCTTTGTGGTGAAGCTGCTGACTGTAATGTCAAGCAGCTTCTGTTCATACCAATCAATTATTTGCATGTTTAGACTGCAATAATAAGTTCAAGCATTATGCGTCTTTATATAAACATTCTGCTAATGTTCACAATACACTGAAAAAGAGAGGATCCATAAAATGCATGGAACACAACTGTTTATTCACATGTGCCAGACTAAATGTACTGCAGGAGCACTTAGTAAATGTCCATAACATTGATTTCAAAGAAGCGACTAGAAGATTTGACAGTGAGAAAGGTAATTTTAGTTACCATGCATATTGCTATTAGATTTTATAATTGTACATTTGTAGAGTTTTTAGAATGGAAATCTAAAGTTGAGAAGACTACAAATGTATATTATATAAAGAGTTCTGGCATGAAATTGTCAACCAAAAATAAATTTCAATACTATTATTGCAGCAGAAGTGGTTATTTCAACACAAGAGGTATGAAATCACAGGGTACATCAAAAATTGATGCGTATTGTACTTCCGAAATTGTTCTACAATATTATGAAGATTGTATACAGGCCAATTTTGTAACGACACATTATGGTCATGACTTTTCAGTGGGGCATTTAAGACTATCGTTACAAGAAAGGGAAGCTATAGTAGGTCAACTATTGCAAGGGGTTAGTTTTGATCATAATATTAGATAAAGTGAGGGACAATATTGGTCCAGATATAGCTCGAATTCACCTACTTTTAAAGAAAGACTTAAATAATATAGAAAAAGCCTTCAATATTCATGGATGGAAAAGGCATTCAAGTGACGTTATAAGCGTACATTTGTGGGTCAAAGAGATGGAAGGAAAAAAAATAGCCCAGTAATGTTTTATAAACAGCAGGGTGAGACTTTCGCTGATATTGGTGTTAACCAAGGTTTAAATAAGGATGACTTTGCCCTACACCATATCAGGCAGAAGTCTTGCATTTATGTGGCAACTACAAAGTGGTTTGTTGATTCTACTCATGGTACTAATGGATATGATTTTAAATTAATTAGTATTGTTGTTGTGGATCAGTTTGGGGAAGGTTTTCTTGTTGCATGGTGCTTTTCTAATTGGGAAGATAAGATACTATTGATGAATTTTTTCAGCCACTTAAAGCATCAAATTGGCAATGTTAAACCACAATGGTTAATGTCAGATGATACTGAACAGTTTTATTCTGCTTGGATAGCAACTATATGAAGACGAATGAAGGGTTTGAGCAATTTTTACAATATTTTGAGAATACATATGGTAATTTTGGAAAAATTAAATAGTGTATCTGGTTTTATTTCACAATGTTCCGAAATTAAAAAACTTTCCATTTTTGAAAATAAATATCTAACTTCTATGCTAAAATTTGTTGACTTGCACAAAAGTAGGAACATTAATAACATACCACCAAACAAGACACTTACGAAGCAAGTATTTTATTCCACTAAGAGAAAACGCACTTCAAAAGTGAGCTTAGGAAAACCAACAATAAATGAGAATCAGAAATATCATCTTTACTTAGCAAGACAAAGCTGAAAGATAAACTAAGTGAGTTGCAACATTTGCACAATTTAAGTACAATATTATCAGTAAAATTCTTGTTCAGATATCATCCAAGTACTATGCACAAAGGAAGGTGTCGACTGGGCCAGTAGAGGCAATCAGATTACTATACAGTATATACATGATGAAACAAGTTTGCCAATTGAAGTTTTAAACTTAGCAGATGATCATCTACTCAAAGTATAACACCATTTTTGTGATGAAGCATTTGCATATCTACAGAAACAAGGTTGAACTAATCATAAGTTAGCTGTGTTACCATCATTATATATGACTTTGAGGGAAATGTGGACGTGTAAATCATGTTGTAAATATGATTCCCATCAAGACATGATTGGATGTGATATTTGTGACAACTGGTTTCATTGGTAAGGATAAATGTTTGATGTAACTCTTACCAACTATTTCTTTCACACAGGAAATGTGTGGGCTTGGATGCTGAAATGCCTAACAGCATAGCTGAGATTCAGTGGTATTGTCAAATTTGCACGAAAAGAGAAAAATCAACATAAACATTTTATTCTAACTTGTTGCTATAGTTGTAGAATGAAGCAATATGTATTTTATTTATCAACTTGATTTCTTATGTCATGAAAAAATATTGACATTATGGCCAAATCAATTTATCACTAATATAAAAGCTTTGATGTATTTGATAAAACAGAGTTATTGTATTTAGCAACACCTAATACAAATTAAAATGATTTGCTAGCTACTACATTTTAACAAAAAGTAGCTACAAGTAAGTTTTTCTTACAAAATTGTATAAAAGGTGGAATAAATAATAATGTTAGTATCAAGGCAATTGTGAATAGAGTAGCAAATTGAAAATATTAGTAGTGACTAGCTACACTGACAAATCAATATCAATTAGATAATGATTAGCTAGCTTATTCAGCTAATATTTCGGTAAAAAAACAACACCAAAAGACAAAAAAACAACACCAAAAACTATCTTTATCTTTCACAGCTTGAAAATGTGAATAGGTTAAGCTACTGGCTGGATGCCATAGATTTGGTTGCCTAAATCAGATTATCATGAACCTTTTTAAGTTATTGTCTATGGTGATTTTTAGTGTATTAGCTGAAATTAAATTTTTTCAAATTAACTAAATAGCTAGGTATGTCAAATACATTATTGTTTTTAATTTGGGAGAGAGATTTTACAGAAGTAATTGTTCTTTACGCACATCAAAATTCAATTTCTTGCAAGGTCAAAGGTTATAGGTTTAACTGACTGGCAATTATTCCGTACGTGGCAATGATTCCTGTCCTTAGCCGCTTCCCTTATGACTAGCTTAGAGCAACAGCTACTGAAAGTGGCCTATAGTACTCCAGAGTAGGATAAAAAAAACCGACTTACTACTTTTTCCTTTCTTTCTCTAACTATTCTCGCAGGTCTTCCTGATGTGCTGTGTACAGGCTCACTCTCCAGCCGGATTGCTTTATTCTCCCATTGTACTAATATTAAGCCCATGCATCTGCTGAACTAATAGATCCTAGCTGACTATATTATGATGAGAGCTAGAGACAGTGTTGTTGATGGTGGAGATCTCACCTTCAACAACAAAATAAAGTGTGAATTTATTTATTCCATGATTTCATATCTTACTTACACACTTGGTGAGTCTAACATAAATGCCACCTCGGCCATAAATATCCTTAACTCCACTTCCATTGAACACTGGGTGTCCATCAGGTTTTCTCACACGTTTGTTAGCAACCTTTACAAACTCAAAGTCCATGGGACCAATATCACACAGATTATGAAAAAGAGAATGTTTTTCTTGAACTAAACTAGAAATCAACTGACGTAACGAATCCTCTGAGATTGATGTAACAAAACTAACACACCCATCAAAAATTTTATCATATTTATGAAGAATCGTAACTTCCAATGGTGAAGAGCCAGGATAGTCTATAAGTATTAGTTTTCTCTGAACTTCCTTTTCAGAAGAACTCATGTAAGATGGCCTCTTTCGTTTGCGTCGTGTATGACGCTCAGTAACACCAACAGGATCATTTCGTAGCTGGTTAACTAGCCGGGAAGCTCTGTTTAGAAGGCTTTCATGTGTAGTTTGAGGTGTCTGGACCTGAGTACTTGATGGTTGATGGTGAAACATCGCTCTTACTTCAGCATCAGTGCTAGTATCTCAATGATAAATGGCATAGTCAAAATATTAGCTTGTAAATTCCCAACTTACCCTTAACAGCCTTTTTGCATAGACTCTTAAGTATTACCCTGTCTCCAAGCTGTTGAATACCCAGGCTCTCCAGAACACTATCCTCCATCAATGCTATGACCTCAACAGTACACTACTCAAAAAGAAGCATCTTTAAGCTAAATATCGGGCTAGCTAATAAGAAAAATGCCTATAAATACCATCAGTGCAATATTTAGTTAGCCATTTAACTAGCTAGCTAATATGAATCCGTCTATGGCATGCATTATTCAGATAATTGCTTCAGCTTACCTTCTCTCTAACACACATTTCCTTTATATGTTCCAGCCCAGCAGTTTGAAGCACTTTAACAAGCTCTTCCTCTTCTGAGGATGTCAGGCCAGGAGAAGCCATGGTAAAACTAACTCTCTGGTACAATGTTACAAACAAGTGAAATAAGAGAACTGATTAAGCTGCAGCAATACACAAGTTAATAAAGGTGATACAAAGATAAGAATGTTACATCATAACCACAACACACACACAACCACATAACCACAGAGTTGCTCATCTTGGTAAGTCCATCATATTATTACTACAGCAGGTTTAGGCAATGATAATAATAGCAATAATATTCAATTATTATTATAGGTGGAAGAGCTATTGCCAATGATAATCCCACTAAGGAAAAACTTGGCTGGATCTTGGCGTTCTGCTCAGTTTTACAACTAGAAGTGATCTTGTTCCACCTATTGGATATTTGAGCCAACCATTAATACGCTTTGATGATCGTGTAGACAGCGATCTTCCCACTGCTTCTACTTGTGGTCCAACTCTATACCTTCCACTGCGGTTGTCCGATCCTGACATGTTCAAATCAAGGATGGATTATGCATTATGTAATTGCCATGGCTTTGGTAACATATAGCTATAGCTAGCTCTAAGCTACCTGGTTACTCTTTATGATTCTATTACCCTCAATCAATGATATTCATACAAAAATAGACAAAATATAGTAGCTAATCATGACATTGTTTCAGACATCATTTCACCAACATCCTCATGAACAGAAATGTAAATATCCAATCGTGTTGATTACGTAACAGTTATTCTTGGATATCAGTAAGATGAATATGTAATTCAGGCACTTCTACTGAACCTTGATCAAATGGGTTCAGATGTTGTCCAGACTCTATTCCTAAACCATCCAAGGGCTGTTCTAAAACTGATGGTACTGCTATACACATTCCTCTGGTCCACAACTGAACTGGATTTAAACCCTCTGTGCGAAGTGTGTGGCTGTTCCAACTTTCTGAAAAATTATTAAGAAAAACATAATGCAAACAGAACAAATCTGTCTCATTAGTGGGTACCAACATTCCACAGTTTTCCATCTCATAAAACAAAGAGTAGAATGTGTGACACACACAACGAAATGTATCCCTCCAGAGCCGCTCTATTCTTTGATTGTGTGTACTGGCACCAGCAATATGACTATGCCTTCCAACTCCTCTAGTCTCAATCTGCACCCTAGCCACTTCAACATTTTCTCCACCTAAGTCTGATCTTACTCGAGAAGGCCATCCATACTTCCCAGTGGCTTCAAGAAATACTTTCAATACTGTGTCTGCCCTATTTGGAAGCATGAAGGTACATAATTCGCCGAGAAAACCCATCTATTCCACCATGTATAACAATATTCCACCTAATAAGGCAGTGAAGCGCATCAATATGTCACAGAGCATTTGATGAGGGTACACTGTACACACGTCTGCAGATTGTTGTGGTAGTTCTCATTCGAATCCCATCTGGAGATACTCTATGTAGGGAATCTCTAACACGTTGTCGAGGAACTATAATACCATATGCATTTAGTTGTCCCCATACCATAATGCTGCCGTAATTAGGACAAATGGTACTTATTCGTCTAACAACACTGTCTAACTCTGTGTCGCTGATTTCTGTCATTTGATTTGAAATCCCTAATTCCACAGCACGGCGCCACAAAGTAGTTCGAGACATCATCAAAACATCGGCACATTTTGAGCTCGCCCTAAAAGACTTTTCAACGCGTCCTAACCGACCGTCGTGCTCGCCCTAAACTACTTTCCAACGGACTCTCTAGCGCGCCCTAAGTGACCCTCTAGCACGCCCTAAGTGACCCTCTAGCGCGCCCCAAGTGACAGTCTAACGCGCCCTAAGTGACCTTCTAGCGCGCCCTAAGTGACTTTCTAGCGCGCCCTAAGTGACCCTCTAACGCGTCCTAAGTGAAGGTAATTTTAGCGCGCACAAAAACCAATGTTAGCCCGCACAAAAACCATTTTAGCCCGCCCACATCACATTGGGCGATTTTGAAACAAATGGCATTCCATACGCTGCGGCTGTACAAAAGGGGGTGGGGGTAGAGAGACATGCGGCTAGGGAGAGTAAGTTAGCATTGGTAAAGATCGTCATACTTTACGCAATTGCGCCAAACACACGCTAGTAAATCAAAGCAAGGAATGCGCCAATGGTTATGGTTATATAGTTTCTATACATACCTAGCTAGCTCTTCCAGCCCCCTTCGTTTTCAAGGTTGTTTTCTTCACAATTATTTTTTAATATTGGCTGGCTAACCAAAATTATACCTTGTGTTTTTTTAGGAAGGTGATTCATTTCATTATTTTGTTCAAATGCACACTGTGAAGAGTATCCAATACAAACCAGCTTATATCACTAGATTATTGATACACTAGCTATTATGTTGTATAATTGATACAATCTACCACTGACAATGCCTATTTTATGAGCTATTCATATTGTAGATTGGAATAATTGTAGATTGAAATAAGCTAAGTTTACTGTAACTTATTATGAACCATGTGAAATTACATAGTGTTTAGATATATAAATGAGCCTATGTTCACTTGTTGTCACAGTGACTTTTTAATACAGTTGTGTGTAACTGTACATGTATATGCCTATGTGTATAACTGTATGTGTGTGAGTGTAACCATATATGTGTTTGCATGCTGACATTGGTTTTCTAGATGGAAAGTAACATTTAACTTAAATAATCAAAAGTAGCTCAATAAGTACAATAACATTTGTCCAATCCTCTCATTGGAATTCAATTTTGTTGGATTTCTTTTAATTACTAATTTATACCTAGCTAGTTTGTATGCTTTGAAAATCATGTGGTCACCAGGAAATTCTTAAAAATGGCTGCATTTTTAATCTAAAATTTGTGTCTACCTTCTTCAAAAGCATCATTACATTATAGCATGACTTAGAGTGACGATGTTTACCTATGCTAACTTACTCTCCCTAGTCGCTTCCGGTAAAGAGTCAGGCTACGCCGGATTGCACAGAGCTAGGAGAGTGTGGGTCTGGCCTCCGACAGGAAGAGAAGACAGAGAAAGAAGAAGAGTTGGAAGACTGGACTGAAATGATTCTGTTTGTACACATGTGTTGTTTCTTTTTCTTTTCTTTTTTGTGTCACGTAGCTCATAGTGGGCGTGGGCGTTATTTATTGCATTTACGTTTAATTCATCCGTGTATGTGCGTGTGCTGGCCTATAAAACTCTTGACCGCGCATGCGTCAATGAGTCTGTTTCTGTGATAACTAGTTTGGATAAAACCTAACTTTGGTGTCTCTTGCCTGCGTGTCTGTACGGGCCCAGTGACCTCCGCATAAAGGCGCTGGTGAGCTCAAACGACCTTCGGCGAACGGTGGGGACAGATTCTGGTGGCGGCGTACCTCCAGGTTACCAGTTGGGGAGACCTCAAACCCTCCGACGACTGCGGACCTCCTACAGAGAGGGGGCCAGCCGTAGCGACTAACTTAAAGAACTGCACTCTGGGAACAGATTTCGTCCTTTAAGAGGTACTTATTACGTTATAATTGTACAATATAATAGCAAATATCTCAGATGGGTATTTGACCAGTGAAGCTCTTAATAGAGGGTCAAACCTAGTTCAGCACATTAATTCTTTGATCATGATTGTTCACCACTAGTTACCTAACAAGTAGAAGTCTTCAGTGAACAATAAACGGACATAATGTTTTCCTTATCATATTTAACTATAATCCTTTCAGAACCACTGTATCCTTTTTTGTGTCAGACACCGGTTTTCAAAAGAGGAGATTTGTTTAAGAACAATACAATTTGCAGACAACAACAACATTTTGACATTCATAAAACATCTGTTTGTCTTCAGGTTTCATTCAAACTTACTCTTGAGAACTATGGAGGCGAAAGAGACATCTACTGTCTTGAGAACTAAGGAGGCGAAAGAGACATCTACTGTCTTGCCAGTTCATTCTCAAGGTATGGAATGATTGTTTTAATACACAATAATTTGATATGAATGAATGATTGGATTGATAAGAACATTCTGTATACTGAAGCAAATAATGGAGAGAGCGACTAAATTAAGTGAGCAAAGAATGCGAGACAGTATTATAAGGTATTCGTATGAGTAATAATAGCACAGGTAACCGTGCTATTCGGTATTAATAGTATGAGTAATGCGATTGAAATAGCATGAGGCAAAGAAGAGTGCTATTTCAATTGCTTTATGAGAGCTATTGATCCCTAATAGCACAGGTTACTCGTGCCATCACTCGCTAATAGTAGGCCAGCTTTATTTGCACTGTACCTACACTGTATTGTTCGCTCAAAATCTCTGTTTCAGGATTAGCTTCCTCTGGAACTTCGTTTTCAGTCTATTGCTCATCCTAATCTGTTGAAAAAAATTCCATCAAATACGGGTAGAACTTCTGCGCAAAAGAATGACATAGACTCCAACTTGAAACTACTCAAACTGAATGTTTCCAAGGCAAGACCTGCATGCATGCGCTTTTACCTGTATAATTCACTTAGCTAAGTGCTATTTCACTTAGTTACATGCTATTTCACTTTCTCCATGCAATTTCAATTGAACAGCGATTTTTCCCCATACATTTTTTAATGGGCTATTTACGTGCCATACTATTACATTAAAAATGGGTTATGTGGGGATGGCTATAGGGAAGGGTAGCTTCTGTGCTGCCACTAGAGAGTGTAAAGGCTGGTGCAGGCTATTTGTAAATCTTAGTTGAGCTCCTAGATAGATATTGGCAACCCAGAACCTTCCCTTAACCCATTTACCGGCACAAGCGCCTATAGGCGCTCAAGGATGACGTAATGCGGGGAAAAAATATTTCCCTGATAAACGCTAAAGCATAGGTGCAGCATCCAGAGTTCGGCTAATGTGATGTTCTATTGCATGTATTTTTCGAATAGCAATAGCTACTACGTAACTAAGGTAGTCGGGCTAATAATAAACTTGACGTTAGTTCGAAAAATGGCGATAAATTTGTCTGCAACTGAGGCGGTGGATCTTGTCTGCGATGATGTTTTCGACAATGAACGTGAGAGGGAAGAGCATAGAAGCTATATAGCTACCGCAGAGGTACTTCTGTCGAGGATAGAGAATTGGAGTTACCCGCTAAAGCTGTCATTTCAGTGCCGGTTGAGGAAACTACTAGTTTTCAACTTGAGAGCTACTACAGCACTGTAGGTAGCGAACATACCAGCAGCTATGTATGTCTAAGAGGATATGGAACTTGATATTCCAGGTAAGAAAAACAGCTATTTACGCAGTGTATTGGAGAAAAAAAAGTAAGAAATGGTTTTCCCGGGAACATGGCAGTAAGTTTTATTATGCCTATTAGCTTTCCCAGGAATATGGCGCTTGATCACAGCTGTAAACATTTTTTTATTACAAACTCCCAGCCATGAGTAATGATTTGACTGAGCTACCTTTGCTCTCTGAATTATTTTGGACTTCCTATTCATTCAAAGGATGATGTCTCTACTTCTACAAGGTCAGATTATTGAGATGATGGTAATACTGATTATGCTGAATGTATGAAGAAAGGTTGACAAAGTAATGAATGGATGAAAAATGTAGTGTATGAGTAAGAATATGGCTAGAGGGAGGAGTGAGTGTGTACAGAGGACTGAAATTGTTAGCGAAATATTCTTTTATTCTTGATGTTCTTCTGCCCAGCTATCAGTCACGCCTCATCAGTGAGCAACAGCATTGCTGGCTGAGATAACTGTCTATTATAACAGTAAAAAATATCTCATCATGCACAAACAATTGCTAATATTGCACTGGAATGCATACAAATCACTTTGTTATGATATAGTTACATTGTGGTCTCAATAACCACTTTGTGGTTTGTTGCTAGGCAACCAAATTTGACCAAAAATGTTGAACAATACATGTACTTTCACGTGATATATGGTTGCTAGGTACTTTTTTGAACTCCTGATTTATATTTATATTTAAACATTATTCATTATAGAAAAAATAACATTACTGAATTTTATCTGCCGGTGAGAGGATTAAGGTGCCTCAATAGATTAGATACACAACAACACAGAAAAGTGGACTGAACTGAAATCTAATGGTGATGACTCCAATGATGATGAGAAGAGGCTGTTAGATTTATCATGGTATGGTAAAGCAAAGTTTGTACTGTACAGATTGTTTTTTCTCTTTTCTTTTAATGTTCTGTATTCAGGTGTGAATGTGTCCACTGTTCAATCATGCCAACAAGTATAGAATGTGTATGTTGCAGAGAAATTTCTGCCATAACAGCCAAAGTCTTAACTTGTTGGAAGACCCCAATATTAGTTGTATCACGAACCAACCTGGTTTTCTAACTGTATGCTTAGACGTATGGGTTCTTCAAACGGCATACTACCAGTATCGTCAAGAACAAAATCCAAATGCTGCAGCTACCAGACTAATTGTAATGCTCCTAGTATTGAATTATTTTGTTCTTTAGGAAATACCGCTATACTGCATACCGCCAACTAACAAGATGGTGTTGGGGGACAACAAAGGTGCTATTATTTATTAGGTTGCAATTTCAAATCTGAACTTAAATGTATTCTTGAATCTTTCGCGTTTCTCATATGCAGACCATTTTCTTTCTTTGCATCAGGTTCACCGCTAGCAACCTGTTCTGTTCTTGCCCTTTTCAGCAGTGATGGCTTGTCGAGTAGGAACAGCATCAGGTTCCAGTTCAGATTTATTTGTTATGCCCAATGACTGTGCAACATCTGTACTTTGCTTGAAACATTATTTAGGTTCAAAATGTTTGCTGCATAGGACAGAGTGTTTTGTTGGTTCCCACTTGTCTCTTGTTCTCCTCACTGCATTAGCCCATTTCTTCTTCAAGTTGGAGTCCTTGGGGAATAAAAACAGGCTTACACCATCCTTGTGGGTGCTACTAAGCCTGTAGCCACACATCTGCAAACCATCTTGACCTTAACCACTCTCTAAACTAGCGTGGTGCGACACTCTCTAGAGGTTTACTCCAATAGAGATTGTTCCGCTTGTGTCCAATGACTGATTGTTCCGTGACTTATGTAACCATCAAGCCCCGCCCACAACTTCCTGTATTTTTAAGGGTGGCTATAACTCCTACACAAATTGGTCACAAGATGTGAAATTTAGTTTGAGGCTCAAACTTACTAAGATCTCTTATAAAAAGGTATCCCTCAAATGAATGTCGCTTACCCTTTCAAAATAAAGACTACTGCTAGTTATTTGCATGAGCAATGGCCATCTTCCTTCTCTTGCCATTAAGTTTTTCGGGAAGACATTCAGTAAAGCTGCATTACTAGTTGGCAGCAACAATACCAAGAACAAGTAGCTAGTAGTAGTAGTAGTAGTAGTAATATTCTTTGATAGAAACTTTTTGTGTACCATTGCTAACCAACATAGTGTAATCTGTAGCTTGTTGTGACGAACTTGCTACAGCTCGGTGTAGCACATCAAGCTTTCAAACAGCGGTATAGCATAATCATTTTAATAAGAGCAGTAAAATTTTATTAGTATTAATAATGACAATATAAAAGTGATAATAATGATAATAATAATAATAATAATAATAATAATAATAATAGTAAAAATTATTTCCGAGGAAGCTCAAACTGTCAGATGAATAGAATTGTGAATAATTAAACTAACCAACATCGGTTGTGAAGCTGCTGAGACTGGATTTCACGACATCACTTGACTGAAAAGAGTACAGTTCCAGAAGAATCACACAGCAGATTCTGCTACTATCCTGTGGTTTATCTTTTCAATAAGAACAATTATTAAAACTAATGCAATTCTTAATGATAGTTTTGTATCACTTTGTAATCATAACTCTGTCATTTGTTAGTATTCAAATATCATTTATGAAGGCTATAGTTATTTGCTAAAATGCCAGAATATTATTATTGTATCAGACCTAAACACCCTTTGGCTTTAGATTAGTCAGCTGCTTCATTGTGAGGGGGTGGTGTTTTTACCACTATAAAACATTAACAAAACTGGAACACCTGCATTAAGTCTGTGCTACAGTGCGATGTCTATCATTTATTGCCGTTTTTTTTTGCACAGTAGTACGCCTATTCTGTGAAAAAACTGGCACGTTATTTTGACATCTACTGTATGTACAAGAGGCATGTGTGAAACTATCTGCAAACTGAATTCTGTGTTAGAGAGATATTTTCCTTCTTATTTTTCACTGGCACAGTTTAAGTTGAATTAATAAATAAAACTCAGAATCAAATAAACAGATGCAATGGCTTAACTGTTAGCCTTTTTCATTTCCACACACAAAATAAAGTTCCAGATTCTGTTCTGTAGTACGGCAGTAAAATGGTAGGGTTTTTTTTTTATATACCATTGATTTCCATACTGTTTTGACTAAACGGCCGACACTGTTTACTAAAACTGTAAAAAACAAATTAAGCATTTCTGTCGATTCACTATTTTCCAGACAACTCTTAGCTATATCAGCAAGCTAAGGCCTTGTATCACACCTTAACGCTACGATGATAGTGCAAAAAATGCTTATACATAATTTAACTTGCTTCAATAAAGCTGCATACGGAAGTTCCGATTGGCACACAGCTATAACCAGGTCCGCACTTCGTAGGTCTTCTGATAGCTAATGGTGGACCTCCAGTAGTATTTATTATCCGAAAAGCTCCACCTCAGGAGCCTGTAAAAAAAAAATTGAAAGGTTGTATAGGATAAACAATTTTTATATTTGAGTGAGGCATGCGGTGAATAAGAAAGATAACACGGTCAAACGGAACGGCCCATTTTTTACCAAACGGGGTACATTTTTTTTTATCGTGCGACAGCCGTTCTACAGAACAGAATTCGGAACATTTTGTCTTCTGCTGTACACTTGTGTATGCACCTTCACATTTGAAAATGTCCAAAAAATCTCTGGTAATGATGATGGTGAAAGTAGACTACTGAAAACGTTTTCTTTTTATTCAAATTTTTGTTGGTGACTATTGATGCTGATCTGGACAATGACATCTTAATCAGAAGATAAAAAAAATGGCATGTTGAGGTATTCAAGCTAACTAGAAATGGATTTAATGGACCTCCAAAATGCATTTTACTACACTGTTGATAAACTCAAATATACAAAAACTGCACTGTCCATTTCACAAACAATTTGCGTTATGTGTTTATGTGTATTTTCATCTCTATACCTACTTGACAACTGCACTATTATTAGTAAACTTTATTTGATTCTGTTGTTCCCGAAATTCTTTGTCATATGATAGACTGGTAATGTTACTTTTATTGAATAATGTATTATTTTGTTTACTAACATTTTAATGATTGATGTGGAAGCAGACCGTACACAAGTGGAAGTTCCGGCATTTTTGACAGAACCAAGCCACATTGAGGTAGATATGTTATGTACATTATAGAATTTGAGGTTGAAATTATAAATAGATAATGTACTTTGGAGTTAGTATACCAGAGTTATTATATGTTCACTTACATGTTTTATATCTATTTATATGAGTAATAGCATAGGTAACAGCAATTCGGGATTAATGGCACAAGTAACGTGATTAAAATAAAACTCGACTTCACCTTTGCTATTGAAATTGCTTTACGAGTGCATTTCATCCCTATCACTCGGTATTAGTAGCCAGCTTTTGTTAAAATCATTTGAAGTGTATGTAGCTACATTAATTGTTGGTCACTCGCTATCTCTATGTATTTCAAGATTATATTTCTCTGGAACTTCACTTTCAACTGATGATTTGTTGAAAAATTCTCTCTAGTACAGATAGAGCTTCTGTACTAAGGAATCACACAAGCATGTGCACTTACCATACTATTTCACTTAGCTATGCACTATTTCAATTGAACTGCAATTTTCCCATCATTTTTGAATGGGCCATTTATGCAACCTCACCTGGATTTCCTTCAAGAGAGTGGTGGTGAAGACCTTCTTCAGCACCACGTGCATCTCCTCTGACACGGTCCCTAACTTGGCCTTCTTCTGAGGTAGGGCTTCGTCCTCGCTCAGTTCGCCATTGCTCATGCGGTTAGCCCATGATCTGGACAAGTTCTTTGCTCGGACTCTGCCAGCTATCTGGTCTGCCCAAGTCTAATCTTCACATTATGTCAAAGGCTGGTGATTTCCTTCAACCTCTGCAAGTGTCCGGCATGCTTCCTCTTCTCGTCAACTCTAAACGTTCTGGACCTCGTCCGTTCTCTAATAGATTTCCTCCAGGGACTGCTGCAGTCTCGAATCAACGCTCTGGTTGATTTTCAAGACGGTGTCCTCAAGCTTCTTTGAGAATGTTTGGAAGATCTCTTGCATCGCCCCAGTGCTCTGTCTGTGGTAGTTTCTTGCTATAGAAGAGCAATTGTTTGCCAACATTTTTATGTATGGTAGCTAGAAAAAGTCCGAAGGATGGGGTGCAATGTGGGCTTAAAAAGAGAATAAGAGAATGCCTTTTTCGATGACCACGTGGTTAGCAGCAAGTCACGTGAGCAACTCCGTATTTTCTACAAACTAGCTAGGAAACTATGACAAAAACCATTAATGTGCGAGATGGACCTTCTGAAATATAATTAGATTTACATGTGCAAAAACATATAATCATGATTGTTAGATATACCATTTCATTGAAATTTACTATACTTCTAATCACTACTTTTCATACAAACATCATTAACCCTCAGCGTGCATACACGAGAGTGTTATAATGGTAATCCTGTCAGTTTGTCTGTCTGTCATGCTCTGATTTTGGAGATTGCTAACAATTAACCATTGATTTAGGTATGAACTTATTTAGAACTACGATATAAGACTTGTTGTTGTGCTACTTTTTTTTTTAATTTTGGGCTGATTTTTTAGAAAACTTGTAGCTGTCAGCTCCACAAAGGTACTAGTTTATGTGAGTAACACCCTCCAATTGTCACTTCATAATTCCGTGAGCAAATAATTTCTTGCGACCTGTGGTAGTTTGCTTTACGCTGGGAAGTTAACAAAGTACTGGAAGTGGAGTTTGCCTTGAAAATATATAATGGTGAGTGTCTCTGGCCTGTGTAGCTTCTCTTAAGAAAACCGTAGTTACATATGCCGTTATCATTGCTCGAGCTGTGTTGATACCTTAACGGAATAGTCAATTAATTATTATTTTGGCCTGAAATGATTTTGTAATAACTATCTAGTGTTTAGTAGTGCTGGGGGTTCGCATCTTTGATGTTTTATTATGCAATCTTAGGCTATTGTCTAAAGTGTACATATGTTTATTTGAATTTTGCTATAATTGCAGATGTATAAAATTGCTGCTAGAAACATCAAACGTGAAATATTATATAAAGACGTTGAGCTACATCACCTCCGTATAATAGCTGAAAAGATTGACCATAGTTGGGAACTCAAGTACTACATGTTAAAATTGACGAGCTCTGACATACAAGCCATCATAAAGAGAAACCATGACAATCCGGTGGAACAAAGGTTATGAATAAGTATTTCTGGTGAGCAGTAATAGTTTAGCTTGAATTGTGATTATATAGGGTGGAGGCTCTTATCATATGGAAACTTAGGAAACCTGATCTAACATATGGACATCTTCTAGCCATATTGGTGAAAGCAGAATGGAGAGACGCAGTTAAGGAATTTGTTAGAGTAAGTCTTGATAACACCCACTTTGTATTTTTGCATTTTCCAGCTCCCAAGCTTCATTTTATTAATACTCAATCTTCATGATAACAATAGCTAGTGTTTACTAAACAAGGTAGCCACATGTTCCAATCTCTATCAAGTATTCCGATAGTGCCAACAACCGTCAAAAAGGAGACTGACACATATTCGGTCACTCACGGCATTCAATTATTGGCCTCAGTAGCATATCAATACCACCATTATTGGCTACTTAGACTTTTTAAAACTGAATCATCACCAAAATAGAAGCTAGGAGATTGTTGAAAAAATTTTATGACCTTTTACCATTCAAATATCACGACTTTCTTACGTGGTAAATAAATAAGGATTAAAAACTAGACATTAGCACATGAATCTTCATAACACATGTGTTGAAACAACTGGCAATCTATACCAGCTTCGCCGTCACAATTTCCACGAAAATATAAGTTTTCTATGCTATTATTTGATAACACTAAAGTGAAAGAGAACTTATTTCTGATATCATTATCTTGTATAAGGTGACATATATTTTCGTCAAAGTATTTGTTCAGGCCATACCTAAACAGAAAGCTATGTGTGACTGTTTACATTCCTAATTAGTACCTCCTATGTTCACTCTTATTAACAGTTGTTATACCTCATTCCCCTTTATACTATTATGTCTCCATCCCTAGGCCACTCTTGTTTCATTGCTTGCTTTAGTCTCATCCTCTCTTATATACAGTAGGACCTCAGAGTTACGGACTTCAGAGATCCGGAGATACCGGACCATAGTTAATTGACATCGGTAAGGATCGCCGCAACGAACTGAAATTACTCGATCGGGTAAGTGTCGTTGATGCAAAGCATGCGCTGAGCAGATCGTGGACGGGCGTACATATGTAGTTCTATTCTCAATCATTTTGCTGCTATGGCATCTACTAGTGGTGACCAGCTATGAGAAAACCAACCACTTGTGAAAAAAATTGAAAATTGAGATTTTAGTCTTAAACAAGAGAGAATTTTATGCTGAGTGCAGTGACACCATTCCATTGCTCACGGGAGAAGATACGGCCTAAAACGCTTCGAGGTGTTTTGATATACCGTCCAACGATATTGAGTTTTAATGCAGCAATTGAAAATTGGAGCCGTCCGCATACGGTCCGTGTTACTACAGCTCAGCATTTTTGACGGTAAATTATTGACACGTGGATAAAGCCGAGTTTGTTTGCATAGCTAGCTACCGGGGAGGAGAACGAGTACACAGCGGTGTTCTAGATAAGCAGAAGGGTTTAGAATAAGAGTAAATGTAAGGGAGTAAAAGTTTGTCCTGTATGGCTATAAGCTCTACCTTACTTTCTATTCGAGTCGAAAGTATCAGCCTAGCACACAGCGATAAGGTCGAGAATACCTTCAGTCCCAGCGTTCACAAGGTCGCTGTCCATTCCCAAAAAAGGTAAGAGCTCTTATCTTTCAATCAATGTCAAGTTCTGCATGCCGGGCGCGGGGGTATCTATGGTAACCAGCGGGAATTATTCCACAGGAATTCGTACGCGGACTCGCGGTAAATAGAGTCAGTTTTTGCTTTTAAGTTTTGTGCCTTAAAGATCCGTCCAATTGAACTAAAATTTGGTAGATAGATAGATCCAAGGCATTTGTTTAAGAAAATGAAAGAAAAAAAATTGAAAAAAATCTGACTTTTTGACTTTCAGGACCCTCACGCAATTTTGAATTAATTTTACAAGTGGTCGGTTTTCTCATAGCGGGTCACATACTGTGGAAAATAGCGAAAGAGGACTGTTTGGTCTTTCGAAAAAAAAGTTGGAAACCTTGAAAAAGATTGACCAGAATATATCACTAACAACTTGCTGATGAATTTGGAATAGGAAAGAGCACCATTTATGATTTGAAAGCTGCTAGACCCAAGATTATGAAGTTTGTTACTGAAACTCAGAATGAAAAGTGCTTAGAGAAAAGATGCATCATTAGAACTGCAGATGATGATGCATTTGATAGAGCTGTTCACTTTTGGTTTATGCAAGAGCGTCACAAAGGATCTCCAATCAGTGGTGTGGTGCTTATGGAAAAAGCTATATAAATTGCTTTATGAGCAAATGTATCCTGACAAATCAGAGGAAGATTTTAAAGCCAGGAAAAGATGGCTGCATCGATTCAAGAACCGTCACAGGATAAGGCAACTATCAATGCAAGGAGAATCTCTGTCTGCAGACACCAATGCTGCTGTTGATTTCAAACTAACTTCCGGTAAATTTGTGGAAGAGGAAAGGCTTTGTTTGCACCAGGTGTTAAATGCAGATGAAACTGGTTTGTACTGGCGCCTCCTACCAACCAAAACACTTGCTGATGGAACAGAGAAAACTGCAAAGAATATGAAGCCTTCTAAAGACAGAGTCACACTTATGGGTACTGCAAATGCCAGTGGAGATTTTCGCCTTCCTTTAGTATTCATTCATAAAAGTGCAAAACCTCGAAGCTTCAGTGGGGTAAATATGTCAGCTCTACCTGTGCACTACTATGCTCAAAAGAAGGCATGGATGAATCAGACAACAATTATTTTCTGACTGGTTCTTTAAACATTTCGTCCCAGAAGTAAGACAATATTTACAATTGAAATCTTTAGATTCGAAAGCTGTTTTACTACTAGATAATGCACCTTCACATCCTTCAGCTTCTAATTTAGCAACAAGTGATAGCAAAATTAAGTGCTTATTATTACCACCAAATGTTACTAGCATTATACAGCCAATGGATCAGGGAGTCCTCGAAAATGTGAAGCGTAGGTACAAACGAGTGTTACAGAGAGAGCTGCTGTTGAAAAGTTAAGAAGATATTAGCTTTATTGATTTCGCAAAGCAGGTGACAATCAAAGATGCCATTTACTTTTCAGCTAAAGCATGGAATGAAGTGCCTTGTTCAGCTCTTAGCCTTGCCTGGAACAAGATAGGCCTTGGGCCAAGCAGTTTGCCTGAAGAAACTCCAGAAGCAGTTGACGTATCTGAAGAATGTGGTCAACTAGGAATTGAGTCTTCAGAAGGTGAACAATGGCTTGATGCTGATGTAAATATGAGTGGAGTTGATGAAATGAATGATGAGCAAATTATAAATAAGGCTTTGGGTAGAGACAATGACAACAGTGATGAAGAAGAAGAGAATCCAGTTGTTGTGCCATGTGTCACTCACGCAGAAGCTGAAACAGCCTTTTCTACATGCATATCATGGTTAGAACAGCAAGATGAGGCTACTCCAATGAATCGGATGCTTTGACACAACTTACAAACATTAGCTAATTCTAAGAAATTTGATTCTCTGAAACAAACATCAATAACAAAATATTTCAAACCAGCATAAATTTGTAATACATGTTCTTATATAATTTCATGTAATGCACGAGCTATTTCCCATTTGTATTTGAAAAGCTTGTATCTGCAAAGCAAAAAAATATATAAATATGTGATAACAGAACATACATAGTTATAATGCTTATATGGATGTAAAACATTGAAGGCTTCAGAGTTACGGAAAATTCAGAGTTACGGACCTCCATTTCCCAAGGGTTCCGTAACTCTGACGTCCTACTGTATTCCTATATTCTTATACTTATACTACGACTATTATTACTACTTTTGTTTGTCAGTTTTCTAATGTAATATTTTGTTGCTTAGTAGCCTGAAGACATTGGTTATTAGTGTGGGATAGTTCTGCTGTGGGTTCAGCAGGGTAACTGTGGTCAGTTGCGTTACTATTCTCCTGTCTCCCTGTAACATAGTGGACATTTCTACCGAGCTAGCTACATCGTTTATACAGTAATCATCCCACTCTGATTCTGCCATTATTCACTCTTTTCTTTCAATTGCTAAAGTAGCGTTGCTCAGGAATTTTGTCGCGATTAGACGGGGTCACTGAGAGATCACCGTAACCAACTTTGTCATTATCACAGTTTTCTACTTCAAGGAAAAACATTGTATACAGGATATCATGAGTCAGGAAATGGTATAAGCTATAGTATGCACCAGAACGAACTTATATTATGTAGAATATTAAAGTTCTTTTTAATTGATGTAAATGTTTATTTCATGAGTATATCATTAGTTAGACTATTCATTTTAACTAGTACAACCCCACATGAAAGTGGTAGGAACTCCTTTGGTAAGTCGAAAATTGCTCCTAATATAGACTGTTTTAAATATCATAAAATAAAAAAGATCAAACAATTTCCAATTAATACAAACCTAATGCTTTTTATTTTGTATCATTGAAAGTCAAAATTATCGTCAAATTTGAAATCTGTTTAATTTAATACTATGGTTGTAAAGTAAGTGTGGTTCATGACAGAACACAAAGTATACCTCTTATTTATAAAGTTCTTAATTCTGACTCTGCTGCTCAGGAGGAAAGTCTCCAGAAATAGAACCACTAGTGCAAGATACTACTGTGGCATTACAATGATCCTTACCTTCACATATGCAGGATAGCAGAAGGCAAAGTATAGGGGAGACTGTGGTTGCTAATTTTTTTTTGTTATTCTTGCTGATTAGAGACTTCTGACATTTTAACTAGTTTAGTGAAGCCATTTCTATAAACAGCATCATAGAACTAAGTTCTGGCGTTCATGGATTCAAGCAGTAGACTTAATTTCACCATGGCAAGGTTGACTCTTGCACCCAGAAATGCCAAAACAAATAATTCTATGCTGCTATTTACAAGAAATTTATTAGGTCATTTTCTGTACTAGTTTGTTGTTAGAAGTCTCTCATTGTCCTGACAATCATCATCATCATAATCATCAGAAGAGTGAATTGGTTCATAGAGGTATGTATGACTCCAATTCATCAGAGTTCATGCTTTCTTGACTAGCATCAGTTGCAGAATATGATTGGCTGAAGACACAAGATGTATCTGAGCCTCTGGCCTCAATGTGATAGACTCACTGGTTCTGGCCTTATCAGATCAAGAGCAGCTTAGAAGTTGTACGATAAAGCAAAAAGAAAGTTCCAACATTTAAACCACTGCTGTTTCTCTTTTAAAGGTTGTGGCTAGACAAGTTTAAAAAAATTTTTTGTGCTGAGTCAGTGTGGCAGCTGGCATTCTTATTTGTGAGATTTGATTTTATCACACTGCTAAGCCACACCAGCCTGCTTATTATTTTGGATTATTGTGGACATAGTTATTATACTTTGACTAGAAAAAAGTGACGAGTTACTATATTTATAAAGTGAATAACGTGAGGACTTGGTTTTGGGGAATAAGTAGTGCTAAGGAAGTTACATCAACTATTTTGTTGTATCTGTAGATATTGAGGGACACACTCGATAATGGTGAGTTCACCACAAAAGATTAGATAAATCATGCAACTAAAAAGTTTTAATTTTTTTTTACAATTATGTCACCACTATACCAATACTACATAGTCACTTGATTTAGAAATTCAGCATGAGCAAGACAGTAATAGGGTGTTCAATGGACAATTAGGTAAAATGTTTATATAGTAGCAGTCAAAATACTTTGCCAATAACGGAGCCATAATTCAGAATGATTGAATAAGGAACTACCCAGGAACTAAAGCCGCTAACAAAGTCATCGCACAAACTCCACCAAATAGGAGCCAAAAACATTGTTGAAAAGTCAGTTAAAACACCGCACTATGTACTTTTATTGGACACGTAGTTTATTTACTATCATTGCTAAGAGGCAGCTCATTTTTTTTACTCTGATCACATTGGCCTCTATAGCAGTTTGGTGGTATACACTCCCACCCCAACCGTACATACATATGGTGAGTGAGGCACAGCTGCATTTCACGGGCACTAATTTGTTGCAAAGTAACTTTGTGGTAGATAATGCACGAATATTCAAAGGGGCCCAGCCATTGCTATGAGACGGCACCCTTTAAGGCTACAAAACATTATGTACATGCAGGCGGAGTTAATTTAACGATATAAATCCTTGCGCACAAAAGTAATGGATACAGAATCTACTCTCTCGTACTGCTCAGGAATAGATTAACGACTACGGTTCACAATGCTGAAAAGACCTCTTAACACTGTTTTTTCCCAAATGATAGCTCTGGAAATGGCCAGGCTGGTTTAAAGTTTCCTATAATTTTCAAAAAGGCTTGATAGCTATTTAATCCCTGCAAAAGTCATTTCAACTGGACGATTTTGACCGCCCAAGTTCGGAATTGGCCCTAGATCTGGTAAAGAGTAGTAAAATTAATGAACACACCCCTTTTTGTTAAAGTATTGGTGCGGCCACGGCTGCACTACCACTCCCATTCTAACACCTCTGCATTGAACAGGAAACTTTCAACTAATTGGCTAACTTGCCATTGGTGTACTAAAGTACATCACTAAAAATGTGACTTGACCTATGACACAAATCTACACACTGGTGTAAAGTTATTGTTCAGACAAAATGGCTCGGCATTTTCATAATCACAGTCCATTTCTACCACTGTATTTAGCTAGTTGTGCTTGAGCACAAATGGCGAGCGAGCCTAAAACAGTACTATTGTTAATCGTTTGATTTTAACTTCTGACACTCAAGAAAAAAAAAGTCGAATTTGTTTAATTACATATGTACAGTAAAGGGATTTAATTCCATTGTAACCACCCCCCAGCAACAGTTTGAATTGAAAAAAAGAAAGAAACAAATCACATTATTTAAATGTTTTCTTTGTGATATTCTTAGCTAAGTAGTAGTTGTAACGCACAATATGTGACCGGTTTTGAAAAAATCGGCCTAAATGCGGCAAACAATTTTTTTCAGTATCCCCGTGTAAAGCCTTATGGGTCGATTTTTTTCGAAAATTATTTTATGGCGGAAATAGATGGACACCAGTTAGCTCTAGCTTATGACGCAGTTGTAAGCTCTGGCGTGCTCTAGAACTCACGTTAGGCTAGAAACACTAGCCGGTTGGACCCGCGTGCGAAGAGTTGCTAAGACATTATTGGCGGGCTTTTCACTAATAGCGGGAAAAAAAACTGTAGCTAACTAATTCACTTACTATTCTACATATTCACGTAGTCACGCAAATTCTCGCCAGCATAGTTTCTTAAGGAGCACTGCGTTAAGACTTTTAGACTTCTTTCAATCCGCCTGTAACCTGTTTATTCTGTAGTGTCCCGGAGACACGCGGAAATAGTATATGGACACAAGGCACGCCCCCTGACCTTAGCAACGCCTTTATGTGGCGTTTTTTTCAAAATCAGCAATAATAAGTTTAGCAAAAATACTGAAGTGTTGTAGTGCGTAGGGCGAAGACGGCTTGTGCTACAGCTTCCAAATTAGGAGGACGGCATCCCAAGGCCCCGTGCAGTCTACTGGTAGAATAAATTAGAAAACTTTAGATTTTCAAGTTAATAGTGTTACATAGGGCTTTTAACTAATAGTGTATTAACTTACCACTACCACTAACTCAGATAGAAATGGAACTCCAGTAAGTTTTTGAGTTCTAGTTAAATGCACCTGCAAAAGAATTCAAAGCGGTAAACAATTCAATTTCTAGGATGATACGGGTAATGATCGATAAACCAGAGGATAATGTTTAGTGCAGTTTGGGACGGGGTCGAACACAGAGCTAATACAAAAATATGCAAGGGTCAAAGTACAAAATGACGTGCGTACGTTCACACACATATATAAACTAGTGGTGTGCTTGAGAACAAATGGCGAGCGAGCCTGCTAGTTATGTAACATTATAATGACAGTATTGTTATTATGTTTTAGCTAAGTTCATGCTAAAACTATAATAGTAGTTATGACCTTTTAATTCAGCAAACAAATACTTAATTACTCTCTTACCTGATTAATGGTAACTTCTGTAGTGTCAAACATCAGCCATACTGATAACGTCAATTACCAGTAGCTCTTGAACAAGTTCTCAGCTACGACAAAAAATATACCAGTGTTATTATTTGTAATTATAGAAAACAAATATGGAATTATTACTGTACGGGCTAGTGGCACCCGCACAGTGTCCCACCTCAAATGAAGGACCAGGATGTCTGATGCCTCTGAGCCTTATAGTCCGGCAGAACTTGAGCTAGGGTTCGCAATTGAAGTCCATAGTTTTTTAAAAAGCAGTTTCAGATTGTTCTAGACTCATATAACACATTTCCACCTGCTGACCCTGTTTCAGCAGTGGGCATTTTTCTGTAGAGGGGCATTCTATTTGTGACAGTTTTCTGCAGGATTTGCGGTAGGCGCGAACATTTATATTTTCGCGCCCCATAAGAACTGAATTGCGAAAAATAAAAACGCGAACATTTTTATAACAATTTTTTTTATAATGCTAGTATGATAATTCTTCCTCATCTGATTCTTCTAATGCCCTAGTGTGTTCATTGTTACAAATAAAGGTGCTTCCTTGACATGACAAAACATAGTACAAGCCAAATTGGCTGCCACACATCCACATTGACTGGAATGGCAAGGCTTTTCTGAAGCACATGAGCAGCAAACAAGTTTAAGAACATAATCTGGTGCTGATGACCTTGAGGGTGGAAGCATAACTGGCTGAAGTGCTTTCCTTTCATCATCTTTGAACCACCCATATGCAGTGGGGTCCAGATTCAGAGGTTCTTGAAGTGCTCTCCTCCAAATTGCACACTGATAATGGGCTCTCTTCACATTTTCTTCGAAAGCTTCTGAGGTAGGTGGCAGAGAACACAGTTTTGGAATTTTTGATGCTGCTTTTCTTCCAGTTCTTGCTGCCCAGATTTTTATCCTCACCTCTGTCATCATTGTTACATTTGGCACATTGTAACACTGGCACATAAAGGCTGTTGCTTGCCTGATGATGTCTTCCATACTTGCATTTACATCACCAGCAAGTTAAGGCTACATTGCTTAGCTTTGAGTCCAAAGCTGACTTAAAGAAGGCTACTAGAGTGGAAGTATCCAGGACCATGGATGGAATGGATTGCACTGTTCTTGACGGATGCGCTATTCTCTGGTGTATTGCATGGCCAACTTCAAGCCCTACAAATCAAGCTCTAGTCAAAGACTGTGGAATCTTTCAAGCAGTATCTGCAGCATTGGTTAAGATGGGGTGATGTCTATTTAGTATTTGATCGATACATAGACTTTAGCACGAAATATTCCACACGTAAGGCAAGGGGTCCTGGTGGCTGCAAGGTATTTCAGCTGTCTATCAATGTTCCTCTCCCACCTCAGAAGCAAGTTCTTACTGTAGCGGACAACAAGAAGCAATTGATCGAAATCATTGTCACTACATTAATAGGAGAAGCCAAGGTGCCAGGAAGATACAGAAGCAGTCTCATTATTACTGGTCAGGAAGATACACCAATTGAGATAGCACCAGATGGGGTGATTATTAGAAGAGAAGATAAGAAGACAACTCATGAAGAAGCAGACGCCATCATAGTAGCTCAGGCTATCTCTGCAGCCAAGGAGGAGAGGAAATATGTAGCTGTTGTTGCAGATGACACTGACGTCTATATTATCCTACTCTATCATTATCTAGGTGAATCTCTTAATATGCCCATGAAGCTGCAACCGACGCAGGCAGCAAGAACTTCTATTGACGTAGCAGCTACTGTTGGAAAGTTGAAAGACATTATTGCTCAACTCTTACCTGCACATGCTCTGAGTGGATGCGATACTGTGTCAATGTGCTATGGAATTGGGAAAAGCAAGATGTTGAAGGCTGTTACAGATCCGCATTTCTCCTATAATAAATAAACAATTCAACTTTGCTACATACACATGGGCAGTATTTACCTGAGTCATCAAATAAAGCTGTTGGAATAGGTGCAAGCACGTATGACAGAACATCCTTGAAGTCTACTTCTCTTGAACTAGCCTGAAGACCCATAACTCGTGAAAATATTAACTGAGTGTCATACAGAACTTTGGGTCCAACAGCTATTCCTTTCTTTGTTGCTGCCATAGTTTTAACTTTCTTTTCGATTGGTTTCCAGAATCCAAAAGGCAACTGTTTTTCGAACTCAAGCAATTGACTTTGGCCAATGCTGACTGCCTGATCTACATTGATCTTTGATATTCCAATGGTACCATTTGCCACATTGACTAGTTGCTCTGGATGTAGCTCTGGCTTGAGAGGATGGATGCACATTTCCAGCTTTCTCTTAAGAGCTTCTCTGTCTTTCTTGTCACTGCTAATCTGAGAAGCTGCTTCTTCTTTATGACTGTCTTGGAATCTGTATTCATCTGACTCACCTCTCAACTCGGCAAGATCCTCCATGTGTTGAGAGCAGATGTGACGGCTAAGTGCCCACGTTTTGAGAGTTTCTGGTTTCAGTGTGATTCCAACAATTCCTGCCCGGCCATGCCCATACCTCATGAATGTTGATTCAATAAACATATCACTCCAGATTCCATTCCACAAGCCTTTCATATGCCTCATCACATGCTCTCCTTTGAGAAAATAAGCAAGAATACTCCTTGGCAAATTCTCAATCGCTCTCTGGTACACCAGACTAGATCTTGCATAATTTTGATGGCCAGCAGCAAAGAAATATGGAATCATAGCTTTCACACAGTGGGCATGCAGTAGCCAATCTCCCTCTCTTTCAGCTCTGACATATGCCATCATTAACAGCACAGGCTTGATTAGGCACTCCAACCAAAGCCTACATGTCCGACTTTTCTGTGCTCTTTCTTTCAAGCTAGCCATTAAAGTGTCGTAGCATTGCACTTTGAGGTCTTTGATGAGTTGTTCAAGTATTATTTCAACTACCATCCTGAGTGCCCTCATGCACATGGGAAAATTCTTGCCGATAAGCATTTTGTGCACTCCACCAAATGCAGAAGAAAGGATATCAGCCAGTCCAGTTTCAGTCATCAGGTTTCCAACTGAACCAATAAAGCTCATGAGCATGTGCATGCCTCCAAGTCTTACCATGAAAGAGGAAGGTGGAAAAACTTCTGGAAGTGCCCATTGAATCTCAACAGCATATCTGTAGAGCTGCTGGTCGAATGTAAGTAGTGTGAATGATTGTCCTGCTAACTCAGACAATCTCTTGACTTTAAGCATGGAGGTAAGCACTGTGTCATATTCTGCAGGAGGCATATCAATCAGAGGAAGGTAGATTGCTTTAGTCTTTGGCTTCAATGAGTGACCTTCTTCCCTTGCTTTTTTCGTGTTGCAACCACTGTATTCTGGGCGTCCTTTGCACACATCCCTGAGAAATTCAAAATCTCTTTCTCTGGTCCGGCTCACGAGAATTGCAGTTTGTGCTAGATCTATGAGAGTGGGAACTTTTGCTCTCAGTGAGCTTTCTGGTGGTGCCGGCTTCTTTGGACCAGTGTAATGACAGATTTCAATGTTGTATGGAATTTGTTGTGCCATTTCTGACTTTTTAAGCCGTGGTACTGCCTCATCTTGTTTCTTCTCATCATTTGTCTGAGTCATAAGTAGAGCCATGGAATGCGTTTGTAGCATTCCATTTTGGGAACTGATTTGTTGATCAAAATTGTCTCCTACTCCTTGTATTAGGCCATCTGCTTCTTTGTTTAATCCAGTAAAATCCATGTTGGAATTTGCACTACAGGCTATTGATTTCTTGAAACGAAGTAATTCATCATAGGAGCATGTTACTTGGAAATCATGGAAGGCTTTGACTTGCTCTTTGGAATCCCTGAGAAACACAGCCAAAGCTATTTGTAGTGGAGTGGCTTGATTCTTTACTAGAGATGTGATAATATTCCCTATCAACAGAGCAGGTAAAGATTGCCTCATTTTTGGGTTTATTTTTGACAAGAGATCTTCGAGGGTGTTACTTTGAAACCTGGCACAGATATCTTTGTTGACATGGCACAGATAATTGTTCCTGTCAATTTCCATGTCGCCTATCTCAGATTTGATCTTCTTGGCTATCACTTCAATTGCCTCACTTACATCATCATCACCATCAGACATTGTGTAGAAAACTTTAGCAGCACTTGACTTGAATGCTAGTAACGAAGCGATTCCAGGAGATGACAAAGTAATCATATCTCCTTCAAAACTTTCTACCAGCTTTGCTATCAACATTCTCCTTGAAAGAGTTCCACCATCATTCACATACTTAGTGTGTATGTCACTGGAATTGTGAATAACATCTCTGTTTTCAGCCAAATACTTGAGAACCAAATCAAAAGCAACTTCTTTGAACTCAGTGTCGTTGCCCTGACGAATAATTGATGCCTGTATTGATTTTGGAGATAAAAATGTTGCTTTACAGTCCACATGATACCTGACATCTGCCGCATGTAAATCTGTAAGAACTCCTGCCATTCTCACCAGTATTTGATCAGATTGAATGTCTGTTCTTTTCCCACAAGTCTCGTATATAGCTTCTTTTAGCCCTCTGCTTTCTCCTTCCCGGCAGACATAGGCAGGACGCCATCTGCTTGGATGCTTAGGATCTTTCTCAACATCACATCTTTCTCCACAAAAAAGACAATGTTGGAGAAATGAAAACTTGGGCTGCACAGACCGTCTGGCTCTTTTGGGTTTACTCACAAGATCTTCGGAACATGAACTTCGTGCTCCTTCATGTAAAGCTTTATGAATAGTCTTCTTATGACAGTATTTGTCAACACACTTGCGATGCACTGAAACACTACTCATTTCTTCAAGCTGTGTATGGAGACCATCTCCATACTGCTTGCTTGCTGTAGTTATCCTTTCTGCTGAGGCTTGAGACAGAGGACCTTTCTCTAAGCATGAATACAGCTTCTCAAAGAAGCATCTATCCTCCATTTTCAAAGAAAGCAGCTGCTGTGAACATGTGCTAGATATTTGAGCATGTGCAAGTTATTTCTTGCTCAAAATGTTTAAAAATTTTGGCGCTCAAAAATTTCGCAATGTATTAAGTATAGGGCGCGAAAATATAATTTTTCCAATTATTCTAGGAAAGACTATCAGCCAGTGTATAGCCATTATTTCAAGTTGCCCATTGCAGACAGAGAGTCAGCAAGTGGAATGGTGTAACTGACTCTCTAGAGAAGGGGTAGAACCAATAAAAAAAACTATGGACCCTTATTGCAAGGTTCAGTCAAAAAAACCCTATCTTCTGCTGGACTATTAGTTAAATTTCTACGCAGCCGCAGGCGTGAGCTTGCAGCCTTGTAGCAAAACTAAAAGCGCCTACTCCCTAACTATAGTAGCCAGAGTTCGGTTAATCAGACAACAACTAATAAATGACCACAACGGAACTAAATACACAGGAACCAAGTGGTTAAGGTGACGATCAATATAATTAAAGGTTGGTAAGGGATTCATACATAAAGGATGACAAATGAGTAGTGATTAGTTTTCAAGGCCTGCTTGATTTGTCTGTGATTGAGTCCCAGACATCCTCCGGGGGACAGATGTGCGAGTGTTTTCATCTTCAGGATTGAAGAATGGGATGAGTGAGCAGATGGGGCATTTGTATTCTTTCCCGTTACAAAGCAGATCTACTGTGCGGACCAGACCATCCGAGCCAGGGTAGAGCTTCAGGATCTTGGCTAGGATGGACATCACCCCTGCCTCCCAGAGTCTTCCGAAGTGTGGCGCCCTTGGAGGGATGTGGTGCCACTTTAGATCATTCTGGGAGGTCAGGTGTGAAAGTCCATTCAGCGTGTCTTTGGATTGAGTCATCTGGATGATCTCCTTAATCTCAGCACGGCACCGACGAAGTTAGTGCCGCCATTATCCGTATAGATGTTGACCGGACATCCTCGACGTGCCATGAAACGCCTGAGTGTTGCTAGGAAGTCATCCGTCGACAAGGAGGCGGATAATTTGTATGGCCCGGGTGGCCAAACACACGAACAGGCAAGCATATGTCCTGAGCAAGACGGGCTTGCAGGTGTGACCCTGCTTGATGATAAAGGGCCCAGCGTAGTCTATCCCCATGTTATAGAAGGGAGGAGCAGGATTAGTTCGTTGAGATGGGAGAAATCCCATTTGTTGATGTAGTGGACGGGCGTAAGCTCGTTGGCATACGAAGCAGGCTCTGCTGATCTAAATTCTCCTGGTGCGTCAGATCATACTTGTGTTAGAGGCTAGTTCTCAGCCTTTCATGAAATTGAATGCTAACAGACTGATAGACAGACAGACAGACAGACAGACAAGTGCACTACTTTAACCCTCTCTCGCATATGCGCTGAGGGTTAATTATTGTAAAAGTGTAGAATGAACTAGATTTACCATGACACAGCACTATAGATTGTCCAAGTTGAGTAGGCTAGAAAAAAACTTGAATAACTTTTGAATGGAAGCAGCATCATGGCCGTAGCAAGCGGTCTGGTTGGTCCGGTTTTGGCCGGACCAATAGTTTCACCTCAGCCACACCCACCTAAGTTGCTGCGTAGAGCATGCGCCTTAGTTCAAGGATTTGCAACTGTTACGTTCTCCTTCTAGTTGTTATTCACTTGTGGAGCATGTAATCAATCTACAAATAACAAAAGTATAACAAAATAAAAAATATATATATTGTCTTATCCCATCCTTTGCAGAAGGTAATTTTCTTGAAATTGCGTAATAAACTACATTGTACGATGACACATATAAATGATTAAATAAATATATATTATATATACAGGAAATTAATTGACCACAGACCACACCTACATCCTGGCCTGACCAACCAAAATTTGCTTGCTACGGGCTTGAGCACTAGAAAGCTCGTGCCGAAGCGGTTAAAAATATCTCCTCAGTATACTCCAAAACTGGAGGGAAATTGCTATTTCAAAACTTGATACAAACGTTGTGGGAATAACAAAAACCCACAGATTTTATGCTCATAACGCGCCTGTTTTTAGTCACTCGGCCTGGCTCAATTTATCATGTGGTCGTGACTTGTTTTTTCTTGCTTTTTTAAATTCAAACAGTTGTGGGGAGTGGTTACTATGGCATCGAATCCCCTTTACCATGTGTTGGTAATTCAAAAACTTACTTTTTTAGTAGCTTGAGTGTTAGAAGTTAAAATCAATCGTCTAACAATAAGTGTAGTTTTAGGCTCGCTCGCCATTTGTGCTCAAGCACATCACTATTTTAATTTGCGAGTGAACAAAGCATGCCATACAAAATTAAGGGTGAATATATTTGAAAATCGAGTATGTGTCATTGACGAGCAAGCAAAGAGCGTGAGACACTATCAGGGTAACACAATAAAAAATGGCAACATTGTTATATGTGTGGACCTGTGTATGTCATTTGTGCCTTCACCTGTGCATTTATGTGTTAACTTGGTGTTAGCTTATTGGTTGATCCCATTTCCATGCTCCCACTTAACAGAATCTTTTGGTTTATTGATCTTTATACATATCATCCAATTAAAGTTAATTGTGTATATCTAAGAATTAGGTTGTGTCTGACATATTCTGAGTGTTGTGATTTGCAGCTATGTCTTACTAACTTATTGTAGTACATTTTCTATTCAAATTAGCAGTCATTGTAAGTTATCTTGATTGATGCGTTTTTGTCCAAAGCTATATATACACCCTTAAGTCACAAAGCAGTGCATGTGAAAGTGTTGTGTGTTACAGCTACTAATTAGCTAAAGAATAGTACAATAAATCTTTGAGCAAACACCTGACTAGGAGTCCCCCACGTTACCACAGCAGTTAGGATGGTTTGGCAAAGTGTCATCCTCTCATGGCAGGTAAAGTGTCGTCACATTCAGTAGAAAGTGCTGGTTAACTCTAAAATGCGGGTGCAATAGACGATGGAAGGCAGTGTAGGTTTCAAAAAGGAAAGCTAAAGTACGAAAGAGAAGGTAAAAAGTGATTAATCATAGCACCAGTATATCCCGAGCAATGAAAAAGGTACATGGAAACACTGTCTTCATAAGCGAAGAAGCTAAACTAGTCAGAAACAATCACCTGTATAAATTTTCAACTCGAAACTTCAATTTTCAACTCCGTTAACTTCCCTGAGTATAAAGCAAACTACATCGTGGGCTGCAAGAAATTGTTTGCTCACATGATTATGATATGACGGTAGGGGGCGTTGCCCATAAAAGCTCGTACCTACGCAGAGCTGAAAGGCTTTGTGTTTTATCAACAATTATTAGCCCGAAATTAAAAAACGTAGCACAATAAAAGGTCCTAAATCTTCATTCTAAGTAAGTTCATACTTAAATCAACGGAATTGACAGCCAAACAGACAGGATGACTACTATAAACTTATTGCGCATGCACATTGAGGGTTAATGAATCAACATTGTCATTGTAAAATAATTTTTCAGCTTTAATTAATCAACTGAAAAGTTTTTATTGTTGTTGCCGTTTATGCTGTTGCAATTTGTATGCTAGTGCTAAGCAATGAACGGGTGTATAAAATGCTGATGGTATTATATTATTTTTTTCAATCTCTCATTTGAAAGTTAATGATTTTCTGCTAATCTTATTTTCCCTACTTAAATCAGGTTATTATTAAAAGAGAATTCTATCTGTTATCATTACTGGTTGTCGTTACAAACTACAAACTGGAGGTGGAAGATTGGTGCTCCTCTGCCCGACTGATCAAACACAATAGTCTTTGATAAGAGTGTATAATAGTGAGAAATGCAATGATTAGGTGACTCTCTACCCTGCACAAAATTCTCCTCAGGTTTACAATGAGACCGCCAGAATGCACATGGTTACATCCGAGTTAGCAACTTTGTTTTTGTAGCAGCTTGTCATGAGCTCAGCATTCCTTGTGGAACTTTATTTTTACTGCTTTGAGTGCATGCATGTAGCAATTTTTGTTATAAAAACACCACATTTATCTCCAGTTCAAGTAGCATGGCAAGAAGTTTAATTGTAATGTTGACTTTAAACTATAATATTTCCAAGAAATACGTTTTTACTTATTAATTCTCAGCATGCATTTGTGAGAGGGTTCTAGTAGTTGTCCTATCAGTTTGTCTGTTTGTCTGTCTGTCACATTCTGACTTTGGAGATTACTGACAATTAACCATTCATTTAGGTATGAACTTACTCAGAACCACTAGTAGGCTAAACCAGCTTACTTGTGGGACAGTTTAGAGAAATTTAGCCATTGAGGATGTCTAATGTGTCTTACTCAGAGTTAGGCCCTTTTAATGTGCTACTTTTTTTTTATTTTGACACTTGAATGAAGTCCATAACTTCAGTGGTTCTTTTTATATAATTTGTTTCATGACCGTGGGTAGTTCGACTGCCGATGTTACACCTGTGAATCGGTTAAGCATGGTAGTCCTCAACCCCTACACCTATGTAGCAACTTAATATGTATCAAATAAATGACAACTAATGGAGTTCAAATGAAAATAGCAACATTGTTAAGTGTGACCGGCTATGACAAAATCGATCGTTATGACAAGAAATTTTAATCGAGTAAATGTGCAATAAAATCAATTTACCTATTTTCTGAAACCTTTACATTCAAACTAACGGAGGTAAAAATTGTGGCTGATTTAGGCAAAAGCAATTTGAAAAAAAAGGGTTATAGTTATAGTCCACCATTCCAATTGCACCCAGCTGCATTTGCAGAATGCGTGTTACCTTTTCTATGACATTACCCGCGGAAGATTAAGGGGAAAAAATGGCCAGAGGAATACTAGCTTACAACACACGCTCTAGATTACTGAATATGACTAGCAGCTAAAGCCGAAAAACTTACCAACTCTTTTCACGAAGTCTTGGACGAGCAATAAGCCATAACTCTGCACAAAAACTCTGGCTGTGAGGTCGCCCTTCCAGGGATGAATTTACTAACATTACGTAATTCTTTCGTAATAGTGTAACGGTCTGTGCACAGAAATCACTTGTAAAATGTTAAATGTGATTTTCTCTTCAGCTTAATTTTTGTGATGGAGTTAACTGCATGGCTTTCTGAGCATTAATATAGCCCGCGGAGACAGCCCAAGCTAAAGAACGACCGGTAAGCACCTTTGACCTGTTCAAACTACAGGATTACCACATAAATCGATTATTATAATATTGTCACAACAGTCGGTTTTCTCAAAGCTGGTCATAATTGCTTAAATCATTGTACAACAAAAGAGTGACCATATTGTAGTTGCATTAAAGTATGATCCAGTAATTATTCTGTTTTAATTTTTCACATAAGTCAGTAAATTTATTCCTTATATTTTTGGAAACCTTCAATTGCATTTTTTGGTCTTACTAAGTTCTGTTGTAGTTTATTTCATTTTCTGAATTTTAAAAATCTCTCAGCAGTAGCTATGCCATATTGAAAGCACGATATCGCTAAGAATGTAAAAAACAATCACTCAAGATGGCAGAACATTTCTGTCTAGAGCCCTGGTACTTTCTCTAGGACTTTGACTCCATAACCCTTTTCCATTTCTTGAAGAAATCCCTTTTAAAAATAGCCCACTTAGGCAATAGCTCTTCTCTAATGCTTAGTTTGATTAATTATTTTTTGATTGCAAACAAACAAAAAGTGACTCAGTTTTTTACACTCCAAAATTCCTCTCCTCCCCCCTAAAATACATCCTGTTGAAACTCTGTAAATAGGATGGCTTTCTGTGAATTCCTTTATAGTGAAGGGAAGGCTAATTTCTGGAGCATATATGTTTTTATACAGTAGATGCTTTTCCTTGAGTCCATATTGGACACTCCAACTTTCCCATGCATAGTTCTAGACCACTTAAACTTTTGAAATATGGTGGTGTTACCTCTTAACAACAAGGCTTTTTATGACTATTAAGAAGAATTTGGGAGATTTGAATCTGGTTGCTTATCTTCTGTGGCAAGCTAGAAGTGTCTGTTTACACCATTATGGTTGCTAACTTGAGAGAGACCGTCCATGGGGTCTTGTGAGACCGTCTGTGGCCTATGGTCAAAAATATGAACACATTTTCCAAAGGATCAGAAAATGTCTCTCAAGAAAAACTAGATTGATGTCTTAAAATTTTAAGTTACAAGGCAGAGGTGATACAAGCATTGGTAAATTCAGAGGTGTGAATATCATTAGTGCTCTTGCCATCAGGCATGGTGACATTAAATAAGAAAATTAAAGGTTAGTCCTATTCTGAAGACTCTGTGTCCTGAACATCCTCTGGATAGGGGGGGGGGGGGGGAGAGAGAATGAGGTGGACATTTGATCTGGACAGCTCTAATGGGAGAGGCATACATAGAGGCATACATCGGACTAGACTCTTACAGGCATTCTTGTATGACTTTTTATAATGTAAAAGGGTCCCGTGAAGTCAATCCCAGTTTTGTGAAATAGAAGAGACGGAGTTGTTCTTAAGCCCTTTGACATATGACGCAACTCCTACTAGTCTTCTTCAAAACGTTCTGAGACCAGGGATTACATACGCATCTCCAATAATTGAGAACAGTGCTGAAGTTTTTGAGTGATTGTAAGTCCTGTGGAGCAAGGGATTAGTAGTTGGTATTGGAGTTGAGGGACAGTGGGATCTGAATCTTGCCGGCTGCTAACTTTCAAGAGCTTGTCACAGTTAAGTTTGGCTTCAAACACACGTGCCTGGAAATTAGAATGGTGTCATTTACTCACTTGATTTGAGGGCTTTTGATGTTTTAGGCAAAGTGGAAAATTCAGGCAATGACTTGTGTTAGTGAAGAGAATTCTCCCAAGAGTGAAGGCTGATCAGGGGTCATAGTTACCTGAATTGGACGTTGTTATGAGCAAGTATAAATTCATACCCTCCAACTTTTCCAAAGGAGCATCAGGGACCATAGCCACGCCCGCCACTAATTAACTAAATGAAAAATGATAAGATAGAGATAAATGTGAATTTAATGTATTAATTAGTGATTATGACATAGAACTTGACGGTTGTGATAATGATGGTGATGATTGTATTGCATGAAACTTTATTCTAGTTCATCTAATTTTACAATAGTTGTATACAACTACCTCAAACCTTGGAAGAGAGATTTACATTTGATGTATCAAAATATATATCCAACATTATTCCCTACACTAAATGACTGTTCATTGTAATAGTAAATGGCTGTTGCTTTTGTTTATGTATTTATTTTATAGTCATTATTATACAAAGTTTGTTGTGATAGCTAGAAAGTAGTAAATAACCACTACTTTATTACTGCTTTTACCTTTAGAGCTTCTCCCTATTCCAGGAAATTGTTGAGGCCAGCTAAAATCAAAATGGCATTGCCTTCTGGCTCTTTTAGGCTTAAGAGGACCGCAATCACTCATGTCAACCTCCACAATAACCGTGAATCTACTCCTGCATTTGTGATACTAACGATCTTTTCCCATTTCGCGTAGAGACACCCTTAGGGGGGTGGGTGGCTGATCTGCCATGCCATGAGTAGTGAGGTCAGCTGGTGTCTTCCATGTTTATCCATGATGGACTGAAATTTGGTGATGAAATTGTGCCACTTAGTGAGCTCTCCAGAAAAGAATGTGAGGTCAACCTTGAGGAGTGACCCAATGGGATCAGAATGGGAGTATTGGTCTGCTGGGAGGACTTGGGTGCAAAGAGTTAATCAAGGCAATCCTTCACCTTCTGACGTATAACAGCGAATTCCTCATCGTCTGTGAGATACTACTGATGAGTCAAGTGTGAGACTACTAACTGACTGACAAGTCAAGTGTGAATACTGGAATCTGGGAGTAGTCGATTGACAACCATTGATGTTGCATCCGGACTTTGACTTGGCAAGAAAGCTGGGATCTTGATTGGTGTCTGGGACCTTGGTGTTGCAATAGATCCTGGAGCGTAGTAGTAGAATTAGTACGGAATTCGGAGAGGTGGACCCTGGCTGGTCATCTTCCTTTTGTGCTGCATAGTAAATCCGGCTCAAAGGATCAATTTTCAGGGGTCATAACTTCCTGAACTGGACATTGGTACAGGGTCGAAGGACCAAAGACACCGCAAGTTATTCCTAGCTAAGCGAGTTAACGCCCCACAGCTAGTGTGGGGCAAGCAACTGGTGGCTTTGCCATTATGGTATATATCACGCTCATCAACAAGCCACCAGAAGGTAACACAGTCTGCTTTGCCAAGTTTAACTTATGATGAAACAACTTTGGTAAGACAATTCACAACACGTACATATGGGATGACATGGTATAAGATAGAGTGGTTGTGAGAAGGAACAATACTAAAGTTTTGGCTGCATTCAATCATCCATGAAGCCTATAGAAAGCTGAATGTGCCAGTAGTTGGAACAGAGCCGCACCAGCCATCTTCTCCTACATTCAAGTTCCCAAGGAGAGAATTTGGGAAGAAAAATGTCGTAAAAAGATCGTTTTTGCTCCAGTGGTTACAAAGGTGGTCTTGGCTTCACAGCCAATACATTCAGCATCTTTTGTTACCTTGATAGTTGATGAAACAACTGATGCTTCAAATCATGAGCAAGTTGTATTGTGTATTCGTTGGGTTGATGCTAACTTTGAAGTCCATGAAGACTTCATTGACTTGTTCATGGTGAATGCAGTTGATGCTGATACGATTACTGCAGTAATATTTGATATTCTTAGGTGTTTAAATCTTTCTATTGCCAAAGTAAGAGGGCAGTGTTACGATGGTGCTGCTACAATGTCAGGTAAAAATGCTGGAGTAGTTGCTACAGTGTTAAAAGAAGAGCCTAAAGCTTTGTACACACACTATGACCATTCACTCAGCCTTGCATGTGGAGATGCAATCAAACATTCTAAAATTATTCACTTGATACAACTCATGAAATCACAAAACTTATAAAGAAGTTCCCACATAGAGATAAGTTGTTTGAGAAACTGAAATTAAAATGATCATAGAGAACAGATTTTTGGGGAATTTGTGGCAACTGATATTAAAAAAATGTGATTGGAATGTAAACATAAAATTAAATGTTCTTGAACAATGTTTGAAACTTTTAAAAAATATAAATTAAATTTTCTTGGCTAATAATTGGCTGTGATTATTTGTAAATATCAATTAAATTTTCTTAACTAATATTGGCCACACCACTTTGTATTTGCTTCCAACATAACTGGAATATCATTATAAATATTATGGTTCAATTAGGTACTAGTAAATCCTGAATGAGTTAGCAAGTCTTGATGTCGCTTGTTCAGGGCTGCTTTTGCTCTTGCCTGTCCTGTGGCAAGTTTGATTGCAAGTTTAACTGAACATTCTTCCAGATTTTTGGGGAGTCAAGGTGGTTTTTGTCAAAAAAAATCTGCTCCCAATCCTCGGTTAGAAGATGTGCTGGATTTTGGGCAGTTGGAACGTGTCTCCAATGCGAAACTCCTTAAAATAGAAATGTTGGTGTGTGAAGTTGAGAATGTGTTTGAGGAGCTTGGCTAAAAGGTGAGCTGCGATCACTTCTGCTTTGGGAATTTTTGTGGCCTTCACTGGTGATACTCAGGATTATGCAGAAAAGAGCGCCACAGAGATAGTGTTATCTTCATGCAGAAATCTTAAGTTATACTACTGCTCCATTCACTGTCAATGAAGCATCAGAAAACCCATGTAGGCTCTTGAAAACAACATGACTTTCATTGGATGTAATTCGTCTCAATATCGCAGAGTTAGTGATAGTCGGAAGCGGTAGTCCACTTATTCAATCATTGCAAGATGTTATCCGGTACTAGGTCATCCACTTCAACAAATCCTCTAGAGAGACAGCATCAACACTCTAGCTGGGAGAATGGCTGGAGCAAAGAGGGTGAGGACATCAAACACTTTGGCGGCATCCGAAACAATAATCCTCTTGGTAACTTTCTCAGTAGCTATGGAGACTAGCGTTAAGATAGGCGGTTGACTTTGACTGCATCCCAATGAAAGCCTAAGGCTCTTGGGGTGCAATGTGATATAATTGGCGAGCGATCGAAGCGAGCGAGACACTCTCAGGGTAACACAATTGAAAATCGGGGATATTTGTTAACTTTTATATATACGTTTGGACGTACGTATGTCATTTTGTACTTTGACCCTCTCGTATTTTCAAGTTAGCTCAGCGTTCGACCCCGTCCCAAACATTACTAAATGGTATCCTCCTGTTTAGCAATCATTACCAGTATCATACTAGAAATTGAATTGTTTACCGCTTTGAATATTTTTGCGAGTGCAGTTTAAACTCAAAAACTTACTGGAGTTCCATTTCTATTAAAGTCATAGTTATAGCTGTACGCAACAGTATTTACTTTAAAACTCATTGTCCACTAGAACCACGAAAGTAAGTCTTGTATAGGTATGTCCAGTTGTGTGCAAGTATTGTGCGTTTTAGCTACTACTTAGCTCAAGCATATCACAAAGATAACGTTTAAATAATGTGTATTTTTTTTCAATTCAAACAGTTGCAGGGAGGGGTTACTAGGGCATTGAAATGCCTTCACGTATAAACGTAATTTAAAAACTCGACTATATTTTTTGTAGCTTTGAGGGTTAGAAGTTAAAATCAATCGTATAACAATTGTGTAATTTTAGGCTCGCTCACCATTAGTGCTCAAGCACATCACTAGTTAGGACCATGTCCTTTGTTTTGATGAGCTCAGAAGAAATAATGTATCTCAGCTCACTCAAGTTCAGCTTCTATTTATGAGGAATCATTCCTGCTTTCGAGAAAAGATTGTGGAACTGTTTGTGCAGATTGTCAGCTTCCTGGACAGTTGCTGTTCTGAAAGGAAATCTTCCATGTAGAAGCTTTCCATAATTGCTTGACTTTCTTGTAGCTGTGACAAAAAATGCAGCTCAGCAAAGTGTCTAATTACTTAGGTGGCTATCCAGTAAACAATTTGCTTAATTAGTCCACACAATAACTTTTAAATCCTTTAGCTCATAAGTTGTGTCTTGTGGTGTAAAACTTGGACAGATAAAGGATTCGTACTATAAGAAAAATAATTGGTTTACATCTATAAAGTGTTGAGGATGAAATTTAATATTCAGATGACCAATTTTGCATATTTATCTACTGAATCTCATTAGGTTATCACACCACTATAATTTGTAATGCTTGTGTAAGAAAGAACATTAATATCTTTAAAATTTATTGGCCATTATAAATTAATTTTCTGTTCATAAAACTAAAGAATGGTGTTTAGTACATTGTATATATCATTAGTATGAAGTATTACCAGAAAGCAATTATAATCTATTCATTTTTTTTATTATTATATGTAGCTGATAATCATAGAAAGTCAAGGGATGCCTTTAAGGAAATCATGAAGGATGAGAAACAAGTTTTGAAGATGTTGTTTGCTAAAATCATTTTTTTAGGACCACCTGAACGTGGTAAAACTTTAACACGACTTCGTTTAGAGAATAAGAGGATTAATATGAAATCAGATGACAAATATCAAAATTGCCCTAGCACAAATATAGCTGAAACTGACATGTTCTTAATTTCTGATCTATCAGAAATGGTTGCTTTGGTATCGGATAAAGGTTGGAAGACCCTTAAAGAACAAAGTGAAGAAGTACAGTTGTTGTTTCAGCTTTTTTTTAAATTGAGAGAAGAAGTACAAATAATACAAGAACAGTCAAATGAAGCTTCTTTACCAATTGAAATGTCTGATGAGCATGCTTCTGGTTATATAAAAACTGAAATCAGTGAAGCTGCTAATCTGTCTACAGATACACCTTCACTTCCCAGTGAAAGTATGACTAAATTTCTAAAATATTTTGACAAATGTACGGCATCAGGTAAATGGGAAGAATTAGCTGGAAATATTGAGAATTTGTGTTTACTTTACATGAAGGATACTGGAGGTCAACCCGAATTTATGGACATGCTTCCGGCACTTATCATTGGTCCTGCTCTTTATTTTATTTTTTGTCGATATGGAGACAACCTTGATGAAACATACAGGGTTACATTACGAGGGGCACCCAACAGCCAAATACGAGAAAAGATGTCAAGTTGTACAGTCAGGCAAAACATTACATCAGCTTTATCTAGTATATACTCCATGAAGGATTATTCTACTAGACGAGCAACTGATTGTACTAATGCTTCACTTGATGATTTATGCAAAAATATGCCAGACACATTAGCATACTTCATTGGAACTCACAAAGATAAGGTTTCGTCACAAGAAATGATAGATTTTGATACAAAGATGCAAGACTTTATAAAAGATACTCTTTTCTATGAAGAAGAGCTAGTTCGTTTTGTTTCACAAAATGGCTTTGAATCGAAAGACCCAAAAGATGAAATGCCAGAAGGTATGGAGCGACTCATTTACCCAATAGACAATAATAGTGGTACAGAAGAAGAAATTGAAGGCCTGCAAAAGTTCATTAAGAAAGCTCTGAATGAGTTTCCACGACGTGAAATTCCAGCTCGATGGCTTCCATTTAGCCTTTTGTTACGCTTTACTGAAAAGAAGTACATAGATTTGAAAGTGTGCTATGAGCATGGTAGAAGTCTACGAATGGACAAGAAAGAAACTGATGTAGCTTTGTGGTTCTTTCATCATTACACTGGAATTATATATCATTTTCCGAATGTACCACACCTGGAGAACATTGTCATTACTGACACTCAGCTTGTGTTCGACAGCATATCACATCTTATTTTTGAAAATGGTATCAGTTTACGCCAGGGTGCTGGGGACAAGCTGAGAAAAGTAGGTCAAATATCATTTGCTGATATAAAAAAAGTTTCTGGAAAAATGCTTCAGCCGCAGCAAATGGAAGCTTTACTTAACCCTTTCGTTCCCAATCCCGCTTTAAAGCGGGTGAAGACCAATTGACTTCTCCGAATTTTTAAAAATAGTTACTTTATAGCTAGAACCTTCAGATTGCATACACAGGTGCCCAATGCATTGGAGAAGCATCTAAAATAGCTTTCAGCCAGGACTGATTCGACAGTACCTCACAGCAGTTGCGTTTATTTCTTCCTCGGCAAAAAAAAAAAAACATCGGTTCTCCGTCGAATTTTAAAAAAAGTTACCTTCTTCACAGCAGCTTCATTTATGGATCCAGTCATCTCCAGAGCTTTGTAGAAGCAGCAAAAAATTGCTTGAGCTCAGTAGCATTCCATAACACATTGAAACAACCGCTTCTTTGCCGACCAAGACTTTGCGGTTTGACTTACTGTCTTCTCCATTTTTTATAAAATCGCCAGTTCAACTGGGGACCTCCCTATTACGTACAGTCTTAGGTAATGCTTATTACATCATAGGATAAAAGTAAGCGTGTCGTGTGACCCCGGTAACTATGCAAAAAAAATTTTTTTTCAAAGTCATTTTTTGGAAGATGGCGTCTAGAAATTACAATGCGGTGCAAGTTTTAGACTTGCTTGATGCTGACTCTAGCGACTCGGGATCAAGCGGAGAGAAGGGAGACGACATCTAGGGCTATAGGAGGCCCTGTATCAGGGTTGGTGGACCAGACCCCGTCAACTCTGATACTGAAAATGGGAGTCAAGAAGATGATCGAGGTAAGCTTGTCTTTATCTTGTCTTTCTCTTGAAAAATAGCAAGCTTCTGTTGTGGAAAGGACTTATTTATAGCTATATTGAGATAGAGTAAGCTGTTTAGCTATAATATATATATATTTCATTGAGTTTTGAGATTTGAAAGTGGCTTGTGGTTTTTTGAACAAATTCAAATTTTCAAAAAAAATTAAAAAATTTTTTTTACCACATATACTACTAGGACCAGATGTGAATGCAGTCACCGACCCCGATTACGCAGATGAGGCGACAGGAGCAGAGTCTTCCAGTCATGAAGGAGAGGATACCGGACCTGAGTCTTCCAATGATGAAACACGAATAGACAGCAGGTTCCAGTGATGAAGAAGAGGAAGTGGTTCCTCCTGCTCCGAGTTCTGGACGTCCTCGCGGTCGGAGAAGGCGGGAATCGAAGAACAAGAGTCGGGTGGATGAGGTAGGGGGAGAGTGGAAGAAAGATGACAACACACCCATTGATATTCCATAATCTTTTGTGTGAAGGACCACAGACTTTGATATTTGTGGCTGCTCCTCCCCCCCTCCCCCTGAACATCCCAAAAGTTGTAATATGTATTGTTATTGTCGTTGTCGTTGTCTGTGTTTTTGTGGTGTTGTGGTGGAGCTTCACACTCGATGTATATGTGTGTGCGTGGAGTTGAAATGTTATTCTGGCGCTTCCAGATCTAACTGGGTAGGGAACGAACTCGGGGGGAGGGGGGGGGGTCTTTTCCAATCGGGGCTACTATGCCCATGTAAGTTGAATTTCATGTATGTGTGTGTGTGTACACCAGTCAATTTATATTATACATTTATTTTTATGATCTGTATTCACCTGTATCTTTTTTTTTCTAGTGTGTGTGTGTGTGTATGTGTGTGTGTGTGCATTTGTGGAATGAGAGAGAGCAACCGTGGACAAACAGTATGTGGCACTTCCGTATACAACCTGGGAGGGAACTCTGGATCTTTTTGGATCGTGACTACTATGCCCATGTAAGTTGAATTTCATGTGTGTATGTGTGTGTACACCAGTCAATTTATGTATAATAAATTATACATTTATTTTTATGATCTGTATTCACCTGTAGCTTCTTTTTTCTTGTGTGTGTGTGTATGTGTGTGCGTGCATTTGTGGAAAGAGAGAGAGAGCAACCATGAACAAACAGTATGTGGCACTTCTGGATCCAACCTGAGAGAGAACGAACTCGGTGGTCTTTTTCGGTCTGTGACATCATCCATGCCGGGTAAGTTGAATTTCATTTCAACTTACTGATATTTGGGTGTCCAGCTAGGGCTGGGGGGGTGGGGGTTATGGTACAAGAATGTCAGTGAAAAGTAATGACGGGGGGGGGGGGGGTTATGGTACAAGAATGTCAGTGAAAAGTAATGACGGGGGAGGGGGGGTTATGGTACAAGAATGTCAGTGAAAAGTAATGACGGGGGAGGGGGGGTTATGGTACAAGAATGTCAGTGAAAAGTAATGACGGGGGAGGGGGGGGTTATGGTACAAGAATGTCAGTGAAAAGTAATGACGGGGGAGGGGGGGGTTATGGTACAAGAATGTCAGTGAAAAGTAATGACGGGGGAGGGGGGGGGCTCAATTCAGCGAGGCCAGCTGTTATGTTACAAATGTCATTGTTTTCTTGTGTTTTTTTGGTATTGTATGGAGGTTCCGGATCCTATGGGAGGGATCGTTCAGTCTGTGCCACCATCCATGCCGGGTAAGTTGAATTCCACGTGTGTGCTTGTACTGCTTTTCATTTTCAAATTACACTTTCTCAATACACGATTGTTTCTCTCATGTACAGTGTGGAGTATACATACCAGGGTTCATACAGTGGGAGGCTAGCGCTGGGTTCCCCCCTAGAATTTTGGGAGTTGAATAGAAATGAACATTTAGGAAGCATTTATTTTTAGTCTGATATTGTATCCCATTATGTTCCTATCATAACTGAGCCTTTAGTGCATAGGACCGAACACTGATCATCAGTGTGAAGTATAGACTCGTATGCAAAGATGTGCATCAAAGTAGTGTATGTTCCAAAAAATGGGTGTGGTGAAGTACACTCGGAGCCCCACCCCAAACAAAAATCCTGTATGAAACCGCATACAATACATCATAAAGTTGCAATTATATAGGATCATGAATACTTTGTTGTTTGTATTACAAATATCTTTGTTGTTTGTGTTTTTGTGTATATGAAATTGTTTTGTAGTGGAGCTCGACGTCCGATGGCATACGTTCCTTGTGGACACTCATAGATGTCTCCTACATGGTCACAATCAGCACCACACACAACAAACAACATATTTTATTGTTGAACTAATATAATATTGGTATAAAATGCATCAAACAATATTATTTTATTTTATTTTTTTATTGATGGGAAAAGTGGATTTTTTTGGGGGAAAAAATTTTTTTTTTTGAAATATTAGTAGATGGCTTAAATATTATTCAATTTTCTCAATCAAAAAATGAGGGGAATCCCAAACTCTTGGTCTATTTAGTGATATATGGTTGCTATGGGGTTTTCCCAGCCAGCATCGAGTTAAAAAAATAAAACGGTAATGCACTATTCCGCGGTAGAAGATTAGATTTTTCCGCGCGCGTCCAAACAATTTGGGAACGAGAGGGTTAAACACTTCCATATCATCGCTCAACTTCATGAATCCTTACTAAAAAAAAAGTATATTAATGACAATAATTCTCAATTATATTTCATGCCATGCGTCCTACCAAACTGTTCAAATGAAGAACTTGTTAGTAAAACTCAACATATTTGCTCAAAGGGTAAAGTTCATGCAATGAAAATATGCTTTCCATCAGGATTTACACCAATTGGCTTGTTTCCATCTGCGATAGCCAGTCTTGTGGGTCGGATGTCGCAGGTAACAAGTTGTAGTTTAAGAAGACAGTTTGCATGATGCTAGCATTGATATTTCTACAATAACCGTATCAGATTAAATGTTTCTTTAGATAAAGATAAACTATACTAAATATCACTTACTATTAATGTTGTGATTGATGTTGTTGGCTTTTTTTTTACAACCTCTTTTTTTTTTCTGGATACAATTTTAATCATTTTACTAGTAGACAATATATCTCATAATAATAAGCTTGAAGTTATGCTTCTAAATATCAGATTATTGTAGGAAGAACTAATTATTGTTAATATTTACAAAATTATAGATTTTTAGTTCTACTTATTAGCATCACGGTTTTGGGGAGGATTGTAAAAGGCATAGCTAAACATTTCCTGAATAATATTATTCTCATACTCTTTTCATGTTTTTCTATTGTCATTTTCCCCTGTGTGTAGGATAAAAACAATCCTTTTGAACTATTGGAGCCACAAAATATGAGAAGAAATTTTGTCACGTTTACCCATGGAAAGTATGGAGACATAGTGGCCTTTGTGTCTCATCCCAGATGTTATGAAATTATTGTTGTTCAGCAAGACTTCAGCGCAAGACCAGATTTTCAGTTTTGTTATGAAGTTAGAGAGATGTTTGAGAAATCTTTGTATGATGTTACTGTGAACAGTGGCACAATTCTCGATTCCAATCATATGGAGAAATTGTGCCGCCGTTATGAAATTGCGTTTGATTGCCCAAACCATCCGGAGGAGAATCATTTCTGTTTGATACCAAAAAGCGAGAAAAGCCCTGTTATAATGAAATGTGAAGTTACAAATAACCCAGTTCCATTGAAGAAACAACAGCAAGTGTGGTTTTGCCAGGTAAGAATTTTACTTATAAAACTATGCACTGTGAAAAGCGTCGATTACCACCGAATACAGAGTGTTGTGATACCTTGTCATTAGTACCTTCATGCTTCTCCTAAATCTAATGACTTGATAAATAAGCATAACTGAGCTGCTTACTTAACCCTGTAAAAGGGAAAGGAAATGTAGTTTTGCACTTTTACTCAAATAAGAAAATACAGCTGAAGCAGTCAGAATAGAAACTATTAGTAGAAATTCAAATATCTAGTGAACAATAGTGGTTGTTAACTGAAGTGTTTGACAGGATAATGTATCGCTACGTTGTATTTATATTGTATACATATTAATTTTCAGGAGAGACCTTTGAAACACGTTGAATTATCAGGTAAGTTTAGATGCACTAGTATTTACTGAACAACAATTACATCCAACCACAGGAAATATCAGATGGGTGTTTATATTTCAGATGCATCTATTCCTTTAAAAGTCATTTAGTGTATGTACTTATTTTTTTAGTTGAAGATAACTACTCAGATGATGACCGACCTAAACCTAAATGTTCTTGCTTTGGTAAGTTAAAGCTATTGGCGGCAAGTGAGACACTATCAGGGGTAACACAATTGAAAATCGGGGATATTTGTTTTATTCCACACTACATATCTTCATGATTTTATTATTTAGGTACGTGACCCATGAGACAAGTCACGTTACACAAGATGTTATCTCACACTGTGTTGCTCTCAAGCTCATTACCCTCTGATACCCCTGGTAGGCATAACTGCTGGTCTAACTTACCAGTTTTCTTGTTTTTACAGCTACCTTCCTGTTGAGAAGCCTACCTAACCAGGTTAGAGCAGCTGCTAAAATACTCACTGAGGTTGTGGGAATCCCTAGAGAGTTTTACAACCAACTTTACACCAAGAGTTACAAACCCCAGTATAAACTACTTCAGTGAAGATATCTAAATAAACCACTTGTTACACTCTTCAAAGTATTAAATGGCAAGATATTTCACTACTTCACTCATTTCTGGATCAAGAAAATGAATTAGTCTGCTCATGAAATAATTCACTATATAACACTCTGGTTCATGTAATAAGCAGTGTGGACAAACATACGTTATTTTGTACTTATGACCCTCGCTTTTGGGGGGTTTGCTTTACAGTCTACCCCTTCCCGTACTTCCACTACAGAATATTTTGGTTTAATATTCAGTTATCATCCAAGGCAATTTAATTGTTTACCTCTTTTAATCAAATGGCCTCTGGATGTCACCAGATGGACTTAGGTTTTACCAACTTACTGTTAGGCTCAAAACCATGCAATTATTCTTTCGAACTTGTTTTTCAAATCCCAAAATGTTATAGCGAATGGTTTCTATGGTATTAAAATTACTTTACCAGATCTAATTTCTAAAACTCAGCCTTTTTTTAACTGTTGCTGGCGTCAAAAGTATTGGTAATTCAGGTAGTCAGTATGACATTATTGTAGACTACAGAAGATTCTTTGGAAATTTAGAGGTATTTTACCTCGTTGTTTGAATTACTTGGTCCCAGGCTTTCACCATTTGTAAATTTGGTGCCATAGAATGTTTTCATTCTTACAAGAAATCTTTTTTCACTTGCACCCCTATGTATAGTTTTCCATAACTCTCTGGAACTTGAACTAACCGCATGCACTTCTGAAAATTTAATTACCAGTTAGTGAGAAGTCATGCATGAAATTGATAAATTGAGTGTCTAGTGAAAATGGTAGTTGTTTAAACCATTAAAGTTATTAATAGCAAATTTTCTCATTTTTACAGCCAGTACTGTTAATTAAAACATAATTATTTAATTATTCAGCCGAGAATGACTGAATCAATGAAAGTTATTGTGAAGTTAGCTGGCTACTTTTTATTATGATTTTTTTTTGTATAATTGTCGTTTTTTTTTATCCACAAATAGTCCACATTCATAGCTTCACAACTTTATATTAACTTTTCACTATTATGACTTAATAACATTTAAAAAAAATTATGGCTCATTATTTTCCATTTTCATTGCCTTACCAACTAGAATTAACCACAACTATTTGCCGTGTTACAGTTCCGTGCATGGGTTATAAGGATAACACTGAGTGTTTTTGTTTGGACTGCTATTTCTCGTAGTTGCAGTCAAACTTAAACTTCTCCCTTAAGTAAATTTATAATTACATTCACTCTAAAGGATATTATTCTTTTGCTGGTATATCCAGCTCATAGTAATACCAAGCAATAGCTACTTATGTTTTCAACAGCCATATCATTAAGAAGGAGTTCAAATAAGTGTGCAAGTGGTTTTAGGTGAACTATCTGAAAATATGCTTTCAATAGACTTTCAAGATGTCTTTGTCATTACAACTGGCTATGGTATCTTTAATGGTTGTTATATTTTGTTTTGTTGCTAATGCCATTTTCATGCTGTTTTGTTTAGAATTGGACCATGTACAAGATGTACAAGTGGAAGTTCCTGCTATCTTGAAAGATCCGAGGCACACTAAGGTAGCTCTATAAGCTACACTTACTTAATAATATGTAGCATTATATACAAATAAAAAAGCGCTTTTATAAGTTATACTAAAGTTAATTTTATAAAATTAGAAGCAAAGCAAGTACAAGAAAATTGTCATGACTAACTTATGTTTAATGTTTACAATAGTTTTGCCATCTTTTGGGACTACTTTCAATGAAAAGAATTTTCTCACAAGTCATAGTATAACTCTAGTTGAAGTGGAAACTATTCTCTTTGTTTTTTGTTGCTGTTGTTTTTTTTGTTTTGTTTTTCGTGAACTATTTCATTATAATAATGCCAAAGGAGTCATTTACATCAATAGAATAAAAATATGATCATACCATTTAATATCTGCATGTTTTTTTTTGTTGAAACTCTTCATTGAGTGATAGTTAATGTCTCATGGGGATTACGTGTACTGCTTTGCTGATTTCATTAACCACATACACTTTGTCTAGTACGAGTGCAGTTCCTTTTACTCAATGAGAATAAGCATATATATAATGTACAAAGTCTAGTTCTTTATGGAAGTCAATTACATTACACTATATCTAATATCTAAATGTTCTCTTAAGTATTATCGAGTTTGGTTTATAATACAGATATACAAAAATGCTGCTAGAAAGATTAAGTGTGAGATTTTGGAAAAAGAACTTCAGTCTGAAGAACACCTCTGTTCAATAGCTAAAAAGATGGGTAATGACTGGAAAGAAAAGTTCTACTTGTTGGGATTAGAGAACTCTGACAAAGAAGATATCATTTGCGACATACAATCAGCAGTGGAACAAAGGTAATGACAAAGCTAGTTATTGTAACCTGCAGTTGTGACTATGGATGTACGTTCTATTACATATGTATTTAGGCAGAAGGCTCTTCGCTCATGGAGAGATAGGGAACCTTCACCAACATATGGATGCCTTCTTGCTATCTTAGTGAAAGCAGGCTGGAAGGATGCAAAAGATGTTCTTGTCAGTTTGTGTCAAATGACTGGTATTGATACACTACTTTGAGCTGATTCAGTTTTTATACTTCACGAATAATATGTACACACATAGATAGTAAACTTACTACACATCTGTATACACACTCATAGCATGTACCATACACAGTGAAACATCATCATTTATCTGAGCTCTATATTATCCACACATTCTATGATAATTTTATGTATTTTCAACTAGCTTTGTTGAGGAAGTCTGTTCACCCTTTGATTAAATTAATTATTTTCCATTTTGTTAAAGTAGTTCCCAGAACTTAACCAAAAGAGCAACTAAACTGGATGGATACACTCCACTGCATTCTGCGCACCCAGTTCAGGCTTTTCCGTTCAAATGTATTTAAAAACCTGGCACTTTTAGATCACTTTTGAACCAAAAAGTGCTGATTAGAGCCACACCTCTCTCTCTCCGACCTATGGCCTTTCCACCCATGTAGTGAGCTCCTTTTTGCGTTTAGGAAGCCTTAGTACAGAGCGTGGCTGGATTGGATAGCTGTGATAGCGATTAGGTTGCCGACTTCGGAGGAGGGGTAGAGGTTAGGGGGAGGGGAATTTGCAAAATTATTTCATTCATTTATTCAAATTATTTCATAATAGGAAAATTTAGCAGAAAAAAATACATGCAAAACAAATTGCCTGAAACATTATGATATTCACAGACTTCTGGGACTCTTAATCATATTCATTAATAAAGGAGTTCAAGCCCACAGGCAGAAAGCATCTAGGGCTGCTCAGACTCCCCGTTTAAATGCTCTATTCAAAGCTGGATGGCTGGTGCATGTTTCAGTGAAGCATATGCATGTTTTGGAAGAAGCTGCTGATGATACTAGCTTAACTGTGCAACTAGTAGCAGTAAGTTACGAAGATGTGGCTTAGTATAGAGTGGCTATATTATTTATTTGTTCTAGGATTGTAAGTCACCACCTTCTCCTTACTTGACTAATCTACATAAAGTACCTCTACCAGACACCACATCCTTATCAAATATACCAAACTCAAACCACTACCTTAGAGCTCAGGAAACGAAAATGGTTTACGCTGTAGAAGACTAGGATAAAACTCTCCCCACCCACCATTCCAATGTAAACAACTTGCTCAGCACAGCGGCAACGAACCGAGCGGGTGAACGGCTAGCCTGTTGCTGTATAGTCGGATACAACAATCTACCTCAGTGTTCCATCGGGTTTCAAAGGTTTTACAGGGCATGTTTCCGGATCAACGACACTTTACCTCTAGTATTTAACAGCCCCACCCACAATTAAAAAATTGTAAACTACTGGTTATGAGATGCGGTTGCAGGTTGCCGCGGAGGAGGAGGGGCTGCTGTGAGCCTGAAAGAGCTGAGGACTTATTGAACTCGTAAGCATTATTTGTGTGGTCTCCCGAGCCAGACCCTAACACTCCTCCATTTTCGCTCCCACTTCTCTGTAAAGGTGGTGGGCGGGAAGTCTGGTTTGCAGAGACTATTGTGAGTGAGTGGCGAGCCATTTCAGGGCATTTCTAGCAGTGGGGAACTATGCAGGCAGTTTTGTGTTAGGTTTATGACGAAATAATACTAGACCATTACATAGCCTCGGCCTTTCTCCAGCATAAAGGCACTGCTGTAACAACTGTAATTAATTTTTCCTAAATTACTCAAATCTAGTTTTACTAAAAACTAGCTTTGTTCATAGGGAGACAAAAAGGATACTTGTGTGTGTGTGTGCGTGCATGCGTGTGTGTGTGTGTGTGTGATGAATGACACATACAGTTGCCTGTCTACCTCACTACACAACTGAAGGAAGAAATTATTCCACTTTGTGTAGTATGTGCCATTATTTACGTAGAACAAAGTAACCAGAAGTCGTGCACTGCAAACCAACATAAATTTTAAGCAGTACCAAAATTTGAAGTGTAGCTTCACTCTTTGTTAAAGAGTATAATCTTTGACTTTAATGTAGCATGGTAATCTATCAAGTAGAATTGAGATGGTTCTGACAATAATAATAATAATAATAATAATAATAATAATAATAATAATAATAATAATAATAGCAAATTTTCTTTCTCTAACAGCCAGTATTATTAATTAAAACTTAATCCAATTAATAATATTGGCTGTTAGAATGAGAAAATATCTGCTATTATTATAATTATTTCAGCCAAGAATGACTGAATCAATAATAATAATAATAATAATAATAATAATAATAATAATAATAATAATAATAATAATAATAATAATAACAATATAAAGGCTCCATGTATTGCATATGAGGATAAGAAAATTATGAATATCCACCATTCATTTGCTTTTTATTACTCACTAAAATGTATCACACCTCCATTTCATACATATAATATATATTTATTACACGCTAGATATCTTTAACAATGATATTGTTAGGTACGTGACCAGTGAGATATCTCATGATATCACATAGTGTTATCTCATGGCTGTATTGAGCAAGTTCATTACCAGAGTAGCAACTGGGCTGGGCGTACAAGTTTTCTGGTTTTTTATAGCTACCTTTACTCTAGTGGAGCCTACCCAGCCAGGTTAGATCAGCTGCAGCTTGGGTTGTGGGAATCCCTAGTGAGTTACCAAAAAACTACTCCTGTGAAGATATCTAGCTTGGCTCTTGAAAATAAACTAGCCTGCTCATGAAATATTTCACCATATCACACTCTGACTCATGTAATAAGTACTATATTATGATACTTCATTTTTACGTTTTCAGTGGCACTTTACTCCGCAGCCCCATCTCCATACCAAAAACAAATAATTGTGAATAACTTGCTACTTGCACTACTGTGGCAGTAGGGGTTGGTACCATTGGCATATGTCAAACTGTTAGGTATAATTGTGGGAGCACAACTAGCCAGTTGCTGTACTTTTCTAGCTAACAAAACTGCTAATATTATATATTGTCAGGTTTTTAAGCTAATACTTTTACTTATTACATTTAGTGTTTTGTGGGAAGGTGGCTTTCATGGGTGGATCTAGAATCTAAATAATAATGTGTTTTATTTTGCTTGTATGTGTGTATGTGTGTTAGTGGGTGTTGGTGTTTCGGTATGTGTATGTTGGTGTGTGTGCCATTGACACATGCAGTTATACCTTCCTATCCACTACCTCCCTAATAGGAAGGAGCGTCCAACTTTGTGTCATAAATGTGATTATTCACGAATATAAATTAACCCCAGCCAAGCACTGCACATTAAGTAAAATAGTTTAGAAAATGCATTCATTACCTAACTCTTAGTACAGAGTTTTGTCCAATGAAGCTAAAGAGTTGGTAATCTCGTATGACTCAAATTAGAAATGATTTTACAGAATACTTACGATCAGCAGTTAAATAACTTCTCTGACATGATAAAACATTTCTATTTGTCATCAGGTTTTAACTTCTTGGGAACCATGGAGCAAGGGAGAGCAATCAGCACCATTTTACTAGCTTGCCGGAACATGCCTTTGGTAAGAATACATAGAGAAAGTGGTGATTAGAATATTAAATAATACACAATAAAGGGATTAGAATGACGAAATAGGCTGACTGTAAATTTCAAACCATCATATGAATTTATGTAAGGAATAATTGGACGCACACCACAGAGAAATAGGAAAGAGTGTTTTTTTATAAGTCAGCATTAGAGATGCAAAGATAATGTATCAGTCTACCAATTATAAATTTTTCAGCTGAGTTTTCATTATCGGTATTGGTTGTCGATCTCCTGGCCATGCCAATATAAATACAGTAGGATGTCAGTTATCCAAACATCAGTTATCCGAAAACGTCAATCAACCGAACCACTAAAGAATTACACCCTTTACCTAATTAATAACCAGACCCCACCCCCCTGCCTGTAAGTTACCCGCGCGCATGGATTACAGTATATCCTAGCACCCACTTTTTTTCTAACATGGCTGAGCCAAGCAAGAGAAAACGGAAAAGAATTGTGCTAACCATTGAAGACAAGCTTAAAATTTGTGAAACTATTAGAAAAGGACTGTCTATGACGAGTGCAGCCCAACAATTTAACGTTGGTAAGTCTACAGTTCATGACATCACCAAGAACGAGGTTAAACTGAAGCAGTTTGTTACAGAAATTGAATAAGGAGATTGCATTAAGAAGAGGAAAATTGTGAGAAGGCCTGAGTTTAGTAAACTGTACAAAGCTGTGTATCTCGGGTTTGTCCAGCAACGGTGCAAAGTTTGCAGTAACATAGCTAATTTGCAAAAATGTTGTAAATGAAGCCTTATTAGCTGAGTTTTAAATTGTAATGCATATTGTATTATGATAGGTACTCCTGTTAGTGGACCACTTCTGATGGCAAAAGCACAGCAACTGTTTCCATTGCTGTATCCATATGATTCCAGCTCCTTCAAGGAAGGAACAGGAAGGCTGAAGAGATTCAGAAAAAGACATGGTGTAAGAAGTGTATCCATTTAAGGTGAATCGCTGTCTGCCCCTACTGATACAGTGGAGCCATTTAAGATAAAGCTCAATAAAGTTATGGAAGACAAGGGCATAGCATTAACCCAGGTGTTTAACTGTGATGAAGACAAGGGCATAGCATTAACCCAGGTGTTTAACTGTGATGAGACTGGTTTGTATTGGAGACTAATGCCATGGAAGACACTTGTTTCAGCTAGAGAAAAAGATGCAAAAGGCTTTAAGAAACCCAAGGACAGGGTCACTCTGATGGCATGTGCCAATGTGACAGGTTCGATAAAGTTACCATTGGTTTTCATTCACAAGTCTGCTAATCCACTGCCAGAAATTGCTGACAGAAAGAAACCTGCCTCCAAAGGCTCTGCCAGCCTTTACCTGCCTCCTAACACCCTTTCCATTATTCAGCCAATGGACCAAGGAGTTTTGGAAACAATCAAATATATCAGTACAAGTGTGACTTACTGCTGTGCATGCTACATGAAGAATCTACCATTGATTTGTTTTGTAAGAAGATAACCATTTTGGATACAATTTTAATGGCTGCTAACAGCTGGGATGAAGTGTATCACTCTATAATATGCAGAAGTTGGAAGAAATTGCTTCCCACAGAAACAATTGCAGAAGAAGGGACCTTTTCATCTGAGGTAGAACAATCTGAAATGGCCTCAAATGACATTCAAGAATTATTCAATGATGGGGAATTTTCTGATGGCGAAACTGAGTGGCTTACTGCAGACAGTCAGGATTTATGGATATCATGACTACGCAGAAGAAGAAATCATTGCATTAGCCACTGAACAAAATAAAGAAAATGATAATAAAAGTGAAGATGATGGAGTTTCTTATGCTGTATCACATAGTCAAGCCTGTGATGCCCTGGAAACTGTTCTTGTATATTTAATACAGCAGCCACATGTTCCTGAGAGCATAACACTGACTATCAATAGTCTTCTAATTGAAACAAACAAGAAAAGATATAATACCTATAACAAACTTAACTTACTAAATATAATTAGCAAACAATAATAATGTGTTGTGTTTATGACTATGTTCCGTACTTCTACAAAATGGCTACCTAGCTTGAGATTTATAATTGGTTTTGATATCCAAACAATTTTCTTATCCGAACAATCCTTGGTCCCAATGTGTTCGAATAACTGACATCCTACTGTAACTGATGAAAAGAATCTTTGTACACGTCATGTTAATGCTGACAATAATTGAATTCTTCTAGCACTTAGACGATGAACATCGAAATAACTACAAGCCACCTAGCCCTTGAAACAGTGGACGTTATATACAGCAGGAGACAAAATAAAGTTCTGAATTATGTTCCGTAGAATGGCCGTTACACGATTGAGAAAGAAGGGAAATAATGATTATGCTGTTTGGTAAAAAAAGAAGGCCGTACCAATCGACCACGTTACAGTTTTACTCTTTCTTGTTCACGGCATGCCTCGCTCAAAGATGTATAAAACATTGTATATCCTGTATAAGTTGTGAGAAGTTGGAGGTCCATCAGTAGCTAACAGAAGACCTATGAAGTGCAGACCTGGTTTACAGCTACGTTTAGTCAAAATGCTGAATGCAACGGTAAAAACTACGACAAAACGGAGCCTTAAACCAGGTCTGCACATCTGTTGCTAAGTGATGGCACCCTTTACAACTTCAGCCAGAACACAAAGCCAAAGATTGCAGAGTTAACACTGTTGTTTAGGACATGACAGGGATATAGGATAAGTTACACAACCAATGGCTGAAGTCCCGAGGGTAGCATAATAACTGTAACCGACTTGTATCTTGGTACTAGGCTATAAGAAATGCATAAAAACTAATTTTTGATTGGAAGGTTCACTTTTCACCCTTTAGTATGGCTGAAGTCCCGAGGGTAGCATAATAACTGTACTGACTGAATGGAAGAATGCAAACGACTTGTATCATGGTTCTAGGATATAGGAAATGCATAAAAACTAATTTTGATTGGAAGGCCACTTTTCACCTTTAGTAGGTGGGCACAAATATATTAACCTAGATTTGAATAGTGATAGGGTGGTTTGAACATACCATGGTACAAATAGTGTATTACATCATGTAATAAGTGCATACACACATAATTGTGTTTATAACCTTATTACTGTACATACGGCAAGGTAGGCTTGATAAGTGTCACAACTAATATATGCATTAGAAGTACAATTTCATCGCCGATTATTACCCCTCAGCATGCATGCACAAGAGGGTTATTGTAGTATTCTGTCTGTTTGTATGTCTGTTTGCTTATATGTCATGCTCTGATATTGGAGAATACTGACAATTAACTGTTGATTTAGGTATGAACTTACTCAGAATGACGATTTAAGATCTTCATTGTGCTACTTCTAACTTTGGGCTAATGCCCCCCATATGTAGTTTTGCCTTATGTTGTGTAGACTGGTGGTGAATGAACATGCATATTCTGAAAGATAATGCCAAATTGAAATGAGGATTTAAGATTTTTTTATATGATAATACATTACACAATATTGCAAGAGAAGAGAGAATTAAATAAGTTTATTATACTGTATTCACATAACTATTGAATGACAAATGATAAACGTGAAATTCAGGAATATAATTTAAAGCTTTAGAAAATTTGTATCCTAATGCTTTGTAATATTATTAGCAAGTATTAGAGTGAACATACTTTTTGTAAGTGCATTCCCTTGACTTTTATTGCGTTTATCCAATTTGGTAATTTCTTATTTTGTTAAGCCTTTTGTTAACAGCAAGTTGTATGATGTCATGCAGAGGCAAAAACTCAGTAGATCTACTAGCTTGGGAGGAGCTTTTACAATTCATAGCATCATTATTATTTTAAAGTAATGTGATGGGCAAATAGGATATTTGCAGCTGATGTGTGAGAGTAAGCTATCTCCTTTTCCAGTCTTCATGGTTTTCTTGAAGGTACAGACAAACCTCTGAGCCTCACCTTTAGTGACAGAGTGATAGGAAGATGATGGACTATTCTTTTATACACTCCTTACTAAATTGGAGATTGGTATCCACTTTCTGGATGCAGTGGGGATTTAGCTAATTACACAAGTACTCTTCTCTATTTGCATGCCCTGTCTTCTTGGTGGATTCACAGGTGAAGTTATGCAAGTTTATCTTAGCAGTGAATTGTGTTATCTAACTAGGAAAGATCTCACATGTTAGGATCAATCTGGACTTGGCTTCAGTTGTTTTGAACAGTCATTCCAGATTCCTTAAATACTATTACGATCACAGGCAGTATTTTTGTAGTACCGCTAACTGGACAATTGTTCCCAGCTTGTGTGTATGCTGACCTTGCAAAATTATGTACACAAATTCTCCTAAAGTCTGAATTTTTATTGTTTATGCATGACTTATTTTCGCTACAATTACCTGAATAGATGGTTCTCTTGAGCTGATGCCTTACATTCATATATTACATACTTGCTGTCATTATGATAAAATCAGATTGATGTTTTAATGCATGAACTGTCAAACAGAGACTTTTTTGCTAATGGCTTTCAAATGTCGCCAAAATATCACAATACTTAAAACTTTATATATTAATTATTTTTTTAATGTTATCATACTTAAATTTGTATTAGATTGATACAAAATATTGAGGTAGCTATTACTTTAGACAAAGAAATCAAACTAATGACAGCACGATAATATTTAGACCAAAAATTGTTTAAGAATTTACATGTAGCTAACCAAAAACATGAACTTAGTTTTATTGTTTATGATGAATGGCACAAAAATTGTGACTGTCTATTGCATCTACTAACTGCTTTGTGTGACAACAATTTGGATCAAACCCAAGTTTCTACATATCCAATAACACAGAATCAAAATTGAAAGACATACTACAACGTACAGCTAACATAATTATAGCCAAATAGGCAAAGCTTAGGTTTTCAGATAGGCCACACAAAAATTCAATTTTACATACTCTTTAACTGAACACTCACAACTATAAAAGAGCAGAAAAGGCAGGCCAGGTAATATAAGACATTATTATGGCTTTATTCCTGAAGTGAATACTTACAACTTCACTCCAAACATTTAGACTTCCCCCTCCATTTAATGTATGTGTTATGCAGTGTGCTGTTTTGACTAAACTTATAAAATGGCAAAATTTAGCTCATAATAATAATTTCATGCTATTTATTCTCCATAACATTGCACTGTCTTACTAATACTAAAGAGGGTCATGGACATGCTGGAGCTTACCCCTCAAACCAATTTTTTAGATAGAACCCTGGAGGAGTGTTGTACACACTCAGCATAAAAAAGTAGAAAACAAAAAATAAAAATATCTCTATTTTAGCATTTCATAATTGTATTTACCACTGTTGATTTGTGATTATGTCTTGAAAGAGATCTATTTTACCAAGCCATGCCTTACGATCATGATAAAACATATTTGTGGTAAGTGATGGTTTCACAGGATGTTTGGTCAATACTTCATATTTTCTAGATAATTTTCTTGAAAAATGGTACAGAAACAAACACAAAATGGCACCATTATAATTATAATACAAGACCCTTGACAGAGTGTAACCATGTGCATGAGCTAAGACTTGAATATAAAAGAAAAGGGAGAGAACCTGCTGTATTGCTAAGTGATGATAGAATGGAGAGGACCCACCCCAAGTATTTTCTTTCTCTCTCTCTGTTTTGTTTTTAATTTTGGCTACCTTTTAACTACAAGAAAGGACAGTAAACAAACTCATTCTGATCATGTGCATGAATTCACATACAACTCTTTATTAGTCTTTTTGTTAATTTTTTGTCAGTCTGTTGTACAGCTAGAAGGCCCAACACTGGCCAATTGCGTACAGTAAATATTATTGGAAAACTTGACATTGTGAACCCTGGGCACCAAGCTTGGCTTACTTTAATATCATCGTAACAGTGTGTACGAGCTAAGAATTGAATACAAAATAAGAGGGAGAGCATTTGCTGTATTGGTAAGTTTATTTAAGCATCATTGATAATCTAAAACATCTTAAAATTAGTATACTATTTTAAAGAGCAAGATAGATTGTATTTATATTATAGTTGTAGCTACTAGAGAAATATAGAAGCTGCAAAGCAGAAATTATTCTTTTCTTATAATATTAAACCCAGTTAATTCACTGAATAACATGGAATGGCTTATGATGCATACTGAGAAACGGTACAGAGAAGGAGCCTCAATACTTTAGAATTTAATCACAAATGTTTTAGTTGGATCTATTTATACAACATTGTTTATCTGAACAAACTTCCACATTCTTACCTGATAATTCCACTTCATTAAAATCAGGATAACAAATATTATCCTAAATATACCGGACAACAACTTAACAACCAAGTATCATAGTATAGATATGTGATTAACCATTACAATTACAAGGAATATTTACTCGGCAAGAGCGTATTTATACTAACTATGAAATCATTTATTATTCTTTTCTGCTACTTTTAATGTATTATTTCTATAGCAGTTTTATTAAAAACACAGGTTGTGTGTGAGTGTGTCATAATGAATCAGTAGGTTCCAAATAATAAAACAGTATGTCACTTTTGTTTGTAGTTGTATTTTTCTGTACCTTTGTACTCTTTATTACTTCAATAAATGGGGTGCCTAAGCTCCCTGCCATTCTGTGTCTCTCTCTCTCCCACTTCTCCAGTTTGCAGAGAAAATTACTCATGTTTTATATACCACTTAACTCTAATGATTGTAGCAGTTTCAAGGACATAAATATTTCAAGCTGGTAATTTAAAATATTCTAGTTATGCTATTGTTCTGACATGTAGATTTAAAACCATATAAATTATATCTATCGGCATATAAGCTCAGTATGGTGTACACATTATTGACACATAATTATGAATATTATACCTCTCCAAACCACACTTTGTGTCCTTCTGCCATTTCAACTCTTGTCTTGAGTCCTTTGGAGTTGATACACCACATGATGCTGGGATCATAATCTCCTTTCTTCACCACACACAAGTGATCTTCCTCAGGATGAATCGGACAATCGAATGCTAATTGATATCGACGACTGACAGTCTTTAGATTGTAAGTGCTTAGAACAGTGTCAGTGTTCTCTGTGACATTATCCAGAGTGTCTTCAACTAATATTCTGACTTCATTGCAAACTTGAGAGGCTTGTATCCTCCATCTTTTTGGTCTAGCCAGGATAATTTGAAAGAAGTTGGGTCTTGCTACAAAGAATACTTTGTTTCCATTTTTTCAATAAATGAATGGAATGAAGTTTTTTCTTACGCTCTCTTCATCCATGAGCTCAAAAGGATACATCTGACTCTAAAGTAGGGATATTTTAATAACAATATTAACATTACATAATAAAAATGTTATCACATGAATATAAATTACCTCTTTGGATGCCTGGCCTACAAGGCTTGCTATCAAAGATGGAAATACTCCGATAGGCACAAATCCAGAAATTAAATACACTTTCAGTATGAAAACTTTGGCATCGTTTTTTATTCTCTCAATTTCAGCATCAAGTTCTTCTTCTGACAAATTTTGCAGTACACAGGGCATGAAGTATAGTTGTGCTGCATCTCTATCGACAAACTTCTCTTCTGTTAGCGATTTCCGAAGTGGAGCAATAACGTGGACATGCCGTAACAAAGATTCCAATTTTTCAGGAGGGAAGACATCTGCAGAAACTTTTTTGATGTCAGCAAATGATACCTGACCTACTTTTCTCAGTTTTTCACCAGCATTTGGACTTAGATCTACACCAGTTTCAAAAATAAGACGTGAAATGCTGTCAAATACAAGCTGTGTATCTGTTATAACAAAATCTTTCAATTCTGGTACATTTGTAAAATAATAAATAATTCCAGTGTAGTGATGAAAGAACCACAAAGCTACATCTGTTTCTTCTTTATTCATTCGAAGATGCTTACCACTTTGATAGCAGGTGTCCAAGTCCACATATTTTTTCTTGTTGTAGCGTAAAAACAGACTAAAAGGAAGCCACCGAGCTGGAATTTCTGGTCGCTGAAACTTATCCAAAGCTTTCTGTATAAATTTTTGTAGGCCTTCAATCTCCTCTTCTGTACCATTATAATTATCTATAGGGTAAATCAGTCTCTTCATGTCTTCTGGAAGTTCATCTTTAGAATCATTTGCTTCAAAACCTTCGTCTGACACAAAGTGAACTAACTCTTTGTTGACAAAAATTGTATCCTTCAAATCCTTTTGCATTTTTTTGTCAAAATCAATCACTTCCTGAGATGAGACTTTGTCTTTGTGAGTACCAACAATGTAAGCAACTGACTTGGGAGAATTCTGTGTCAAATTCTTCAACATAGAATCATCTCTTGTTTGCACTGTGGAATAAGACTGCATGGAGAATATGCTAGACAAAGCTGATGTAAGATTTTGTCTCACAGTGCAGTTGGACATTCTGTCTGGTATCTTACAATTGTCTGCTCCTCGCAAAGAGACTTTATATGTCTTATCCAGGTTGTCTCCGTATCGACAGAAGAGAAGATGAAGAGCTGGACCAATAATGAGAGCTGGAAGCATGTCCATCAACTCAGGCTGACCTCCAGTATCCTTCATGTAGAGCAAGGTCATTTTATCAAGGTGACCAGCTAACTCTTCCCATGTACCTGTTACAAAGGATTCATCAAAAACTTGAAGTATTTCTGAACTTGGAGTAGGAGTAGAAGGACTAGCAGTATTTGGGAATGAAATACGTCTATAGTCATAACTATTTCTGTCTAGATTGGAAGGACTTTGGGAAACTGCTTCATTTGTTGCTGTTTGTAACTCCATTTCTTCTTTAAGCTTAAGAAAGAGCTGATACAAGAAGTGAACTTCTCTTTTCTCTTTCAAATGTTTCCATCCTCTTTCTGACAGCAGAGCTGTTGATTTAGACAGATCAGTAATCAAGTAAGTTTCATTCTTGGCCATGAGTGTGCTGGGATTACTGTTGTATTTTAGATCTGAAGCTATATTTTTTACTACATTCTCCAAACGAAGTCTTGTCAGAGTTTTACCACGTTCAGGCGGTCCCAAAAATATTAGCTTAGCGAATAATACTTTCAATACTTGCTTCTCACGTTTTATGATTTCTTGATAGGCTTTTCTGTACTTTTGATTGTTATTGCTGACATGATTTCTGTGGAGGTTAAGATCTTGTTCTGTAACCTCATACTGAGCACCACCAACTGCATGGCTTCGCAAACCCTCATTCAATTGATGTAGAGTTGGCCTCCAATGAAAAGAAATATATGCTTGCAGGATATTGTATAATTTAATTAAATCAGTACCACATGTTTGAGTGTTCTCTATCATATCAAGTGGTATTCGCAATGCTTTACCAATTTCCTCCCATTTATTTTCAAGGTGATGCAATTTTCTTAATAATAATGGAGTATGTTCATAGCTGAGAATAATAGCTGAATAGTAATGATAAAGTTCAGCTTGTGATTTTGAAGTACAAACATGTGCATGAAGTTTCATATCTAAAAAAACAACCAATAAATACTGCTTTATCTATTATACACTTTGCAATATTTCCCAATATTAATGTGCACAATTAATGATTTTGAAAATACTTTTCTGGCAACTTATAACCAGCAAGCCATTACAGCTAATGAAACTTTATTATCATATGGTATAAGTGTAGTGTGTGTTACAAAATATTGGGAAATGAATTCTTTGGTCTTGCAGGCATGATAATTTATGTTTACTGTGATGGTCCTTCTCCTGCTATCTTTATTAAATTGTTCCAAGTTGCTGTTGGTTAGTTGACTTTTGTTGAATGCAACGAATGGTTGTAGCCTACAAATTGACACTATTATTCTTCATTGTGACATTAGGAGATAAAATAGCATGGAAAACTGTGGTATTTGGGATTAATAGCATGAGTGACGTGAGAAAATTATCACAAGGCAAAAGCCGAGTGAAATATCTCACCACACAAGTGATATTTATCCGAATACCACAATTTTCTATACTGTAGCCAAAGGTAACAGTTAATTTCTGCAGCTTTTAGGAAACCATAATCTTGTATTCGTCAAGGAATGTTTTCATTCTGATTTTGCTATTATTCATACTTTCCAGCTGTTGCTAAATAGTGTTGCCCAGGAATTTCGCCACGATATTGCCTAGTGAATAAAATTGTGATGAGGTCGTGAAGAGATCACCGTAACCAATCAGATCATTATTTTAGCTTTCCACAGCTGTCGTATTTTAAAATAATACCACACTTTTTTGTATTGAAAAATGACTCGGCTATGGTATTAAAAGAGTTTATGTATTTGTAACTTAAAGTATATACACTTTGACTTTAGATTGTTGTTAAGGGTGCACTACCTCTGGAACCTGCAGTAAGTGATTCAGTAGGTTAACACATAACCCAATTTACTCTTCCCTCAGAGAAAAACAGCACAACAGAACGAAACTACTACATGTTTAATGCTGTCTCATGCTGCTCTACCTCCAAGGTTTTGGGCTGAAGCGCTATCTACGGCTGTTTACTTATGCAGTAGAGAAGCACATCTAAGGCAGTGAGTGATATGACACCACAAGAAGCATGGACAGGAGAGAAGCCTTCTGCTGATCATCTGAGAACAGGAAGCCACTAATTTGTGCATATCCTAAAGAATGAAAGAAAAAAACTAGATTTCAAATCCAAGATGTGTGATGGATCCACCAGTAAAGGATATAGCCTCTATGACCCTGTTAAGAAGAAGCGATTTTGAGTTGAGACGTCATCTTTAATGATTTCAAGTTTGGCCTTGAGAATCCTGATCTACAGTCTGAGTCTCAGAAATGTGTTTGTATTGAATATCGTGATGATTTCCAGGAACCTGAGAATACTACTGTGGAAGAAACTCCTGCAGTCAGTGAAGATGGTGATATTTCATCAGTGGTGAAAAGTGTTGGGTCAAGCCCAGTTGAGCTTAAGCCTTTTTGAGCTTAAGCCCAGATTTGTCAAGCTTAAAGAGGCCTGAAGCCCATTTCATAAAAATGGTCAAGAGTTTGAGCTTGGACTTAAGCTCTATCACCAATATTGGGCTTGAGCTGTAACATGAAATCGAAACGGAAAGACATTCTACAAATAGGCTAGGTTAGGCTTTAGATACACCACAAAAATACAATATCATGCACTTTCTATCTAAACATTTGCAGCTATAAATGCGGGAATGGCTGGCCAGGTAATATAAGACATTATTGTGGCTTCATTGAACAAAATAATGACTATCATAGAAACTTTATTGTATTAGAGGATCACTTTGTGTTTAAGTTAACCCAATATTATATTAATACAATGTACATAAGACTAGGCAAAATAGAATAAACTGAGAAACAAAACTGGGGAATACTCCCTGGAATAAATTAGCTAACAGGCCCTGAAATACCCACTGAGACTAGTATAATGATTTTATGGGTGAGTTAGTAAGAGGCTACTCTCCAGGAAGCCACATTGTACAAGATGAGTAGAGTATAATGTAAGATATAATAGATGAAAAAAACTAACTAAACATTTTTGAAGACCGTAATTTCAATTAAAACCAAGACTATTAGCAGAGTGGATTACAAAAACTAAGCCATTTTTATTGTAAGTAATTTACTTTGAATCATGTCATTATTAAGATGAAGATATAAAATGCTATCAAGTAAGCATTCTCTAAAATAAAGTAAACATTCTCTGAAATATATTTATCACACTTTATGTGTATACCTAAAATTTTATAGAAATAATGCTATTTTGAAGTTTTTATTTGAAAAGTACATGAACTGCTTTCTTTTAAGGAGTCTCATTATTGAAAAATAGGAGAGACCACACAAAATAACCCAAACTAAATCAATTGAACTAAAATCTTCTACATGATATTGAAGAAATACTAAATACTATATAACTTAATCTTCAGGGAGAATTAGGAAAACAAAACTAAAACTAAGCCTTCAAGATGTTTACGAATCACAGTTAGAGTTGTGGGGAGTATTTGGGTATCAAACCGCCCTCAGAAACACGCAATCAGTAGGTAGAACTACCACCATGAGTCAGCCTTATTATGGCCTATACTGTACCCTTGGCAGTAACTGAATCAATTACTCCTCCAAGGAGGATCAGATCTATAAAGGAGCAAACATTAGTTGCTGTATAAGAGGAGGTGTGAAGAAAACTTACAAACAAAGACTGACTGATGAAGCTATGGATGGGATGGTTAAATATAGCCATTCATCCACAAACGACAAAGTACTGACCGTGTTCAGGTGACAGCATACTAATGTTGTTTTGGTTGAACATTTACATGTAGTTTTTTGACAAAAAATATTTTAAGATTAATTTTAGTTTTAGTTGTTCACTAGCAAAGACTACAATTTTAGTTGTAGTTTTTCAATTCTAGTTTTAGTTTTAGTTTTTCAAATTTACTAACTTTCTATTTTAGTTTTAATTTTAGTTTTTTAGAATTCAATTTTTTTTATTCAAGTAATCAATTTTAGATAGTTTTTGTTTCTCAAAGCAGAATTCAATTTAGTTTTTGTATTCCACCATTATTGTTAGTTGTATTTTTAGCTTTTTTTTTTCTAACAGGAGAACAATAATTATTTATTTTTTGAAATGATTATTATTATCCTTGGTCAGTCTCTACTTACTGAACGACAGCAAATACAGCACGGACCAATATTTTCACCTCGTAGCCACACCCACCTAAGTTGCTGCGTAGAGCATGCGCCTAAGTTCAAGGATTTGCAACTGTTACGTTCTCCTTCTAGGAGAATATTCATGGCCGTAGCGTCCGGTTTTTTCCGGACCAATTTTCACCTCGTAGCCACACCCACTTAAGTTGCTTGTGTGTAGAGAGCATGCACGCTGATTTATTCCAGGTTTGCAACTGTTAGGTTCTCTTTCCGCCATTTTTCACCTGGAGCTTTATTGGTTTGCTCGCTATCATTGAGCGGCCCATAATAGCTAATCCGTCAATTTCGGAAGTTTTCTTCTGATTCCTTTCTGCCAAGTAAGTCTCGGTCTAAATAATCTGATGCTTCTCCACGCCCATAAACAAAGAACAGATGCCATTTGTCTCAAAACAGTTGTAAATAATTTTATTGGAGATTCCATTTACAGATCGAATATTTTTGGAAAGTGCTAGTCAACAATTACCATTTATGCATAAATAATATATACATGTAATCAATCTACAAAAATAACAAGAGTATAACAAAATCAAAAAAATATATATTGTCCCCATCCTTTGCACTTGGCTGCTGAATGGGTCGATTTGTTGACAGAAGGTAATTTTCTTGAAATTGCATAATAAACTACATTGCACGTAGATGACACAAATAAATGATTAAATAAATATATATAATATATACAGGAAATTAATTGACCACAGACCACACCTACATCCTGGCCTGACCAACCAAAATTTGCTTGCTATCAGCAACTTATAGCTATCCTATCACTTCCTAACTAGCCCCGAAAGTATTCAAGGAAGTTATAATGAAAGATAAAATAAATATTAAGCTAATAAGGTATAGTGCAGATAAAAAGAAAGACAGAGACAAACTGAAACTGGGCTGAGTGACTACAGTGATTTTATAGCCATCCATCCTCATAGTGTGACATAATAAGTAAGTTAGGTGTGTGCACATGCTCAAAGGTGATACCATGTGTGCCTAAAGTTAGTTCTGAATATTTAGTTCCAAAACTGTAACCAGTGTGGTAGCTGATGATGTAGCAGCTGACCACAACAATACCGCACAGTCACGCACACCCAGCTTCTCCCCTGCTATCCCTGCAACAGTTCTGTGGGTGGCCACACATAGCTATGTAAAATAATCTAGTTAGTGCATAAAACTCCAATTTGAACTCATGTATTGAAATTAATTTCATTGTTTCTAAAATTACTCTTAAAACTCTCCAAATAATCATCCATTTTTATTTAGCACATGAATGTGACAACAGGGGTTTACTGTGTATGTCTTTACTTCACTATCTATTCACTTTACTCAGTTTCTCTAATTATGCAAGATTAATTTTTATACAATATTTAGTGTCGAACAGGACAAAAATGACTAATGAGTGTTTATATATAATGTAAAACACAAACTTTAAGGATTAATTGTGTATCTAGCTAATTGAATGTGCCATAATGATTATATTGTTTGTGGGTTAAGAGCATGTGTATTAAATTTGTAGAATTAGATAGTAGATATCAGTCATAATGGACACTTTGCCAGCTTTGATTCAGTGCTTGGTAGCTACAACAACAAATAAATACAGAATGGGTGATTAATAGGTAAGAGTGATTTATTATGTACTAAACAGGGCCTAATATCTGTTGCCACATAGGAAATGCATTAAAGTAAACAGGATGTGGCTTGAGCTGTACGTATTCTAGTGAACTTACAGTGCCTCTCCACCAACTCTTCATAAAGATCAAAATTTAAAAATAGGACAGATTCTGTTAATTTTTTCCAACTAGCTGCTTGGTCATTGCATAGCCACAAGAAGAGAGCTTTCTGTAAACACTGTGAGCATTCGTGATTACAATCACGTTTTATGGTGTCAATATCCCATTGCTTGATACCAAGTAAGAGGGCAAGTTGATCCCATACTGCAGTCACTCTACCACCCAATTCTTTAATCATGAGTGACAAGTCTTCAGGTTCTGAAGATAAAAAAAATGCAACAACAAAACAAAGATTAATTTCATCAGTATACTGTAACATTTACATATGAGATATTACATATGTAGAAAAAAACTTACTTAGTGGACTGATGTCTACCCTCAGCAGATTCTCCTTAACTACAGCAATGTTTTGTCCATTGTCCTCATTAGTTTCTAGTTCCATACTACTGCTTGGCAGTTTAACATCAGATTTACTTCCTGAAAACATACATTGGTATTATTTAGTTGCATGATATTTTAATTGAAAGTGAGTAAGAAAAGTTCATAAGGTGCTCAGTTTTGCAAACAGGATTAATACTTACGTAGTATTAGCAATCTTGACATCCAATGGAATAACATTAACTATAGAGTAAAGTATAATGCTAAGTCTTGTTATCACAGCAACTTTTAATACATGTTTGATCGTTTCTCACCTTCATGCTACGTGCCATTGTTAAGTGATTTATACTGAAATACATGTGACTATTACTGGTGAAGTTTATACAAGTAAATTCCAGGTATAGCTAATGAGTGTAAAGAAAGGGAGGTGACTTTTACGCCAGAGATAATTCATAAAGAAATAATCCTTCCATTTCAATAACCAATAATAGCTCTAATTAGTGCATTCAAACTTTTTGCAGCCATAACATTAATCTCTCACAGCAACAAAATTAGTAGCTATTTGGATAATTGTGCACACTGTAAGATATTTTCAAAGTGCAAAAATGGTGTTTTAACCCTTATAATTTAACTACTAGTGTCTATTGATTCCTCATGAGGCTGAACATTATAGATCTAAACTAACACTCATCTTTGTTACCTGAAAATTCCGTTTCATTGGAATCAGCATGGCACATATATTTCTAAAATAATATAAAGACAAGAACTAAAATCATTTACAGTAAACATAGACTTCACATACTTAGTATTGCAAGGGAATAAATGCACTGTACAATATGTTTACTTATATTAAGTAGCCTTACACTATCTCACCATCATCAACTTCTGCTACTGCCCTGTACTTACATTACCAATTTACACTTATAAATCTGCTTGTTTGGGATGTATTAATCCTAGAAATTGCCCAAAATAGAAATTGTGTATAGAATATAAAGTGATGCCTAAGTCATTATGAGTGTAATTGTATTCTATTTCTGTCTTTACAATCTGATTGTAATTTACAGTTACAACATTAAACCAGCATAATATATGGCAGAACGAACTACCAAAGACTAACTCATAAACACCATAGAATTTGTAATGTGCATGAATTAATTTTTATATTGCTAATTTAATATTTATGCACTTGGTTTTTCTTTAAATTGTTCTAGCAAGTTAATCAATCAATCATAAACAAATAATTGATGTGTATTTGTAAAACTTCAATCGAACAAGTACAATTGTATAACACTAGCAAGTAGCCTGCCACACTGTGACCCTTGATGTTCTAACCTATGCAAATTAGGAATGCAATAACACAAAATATTTTTATACATTCTTATACCTATCACTTGATGTAGCCACAAAAATTTCCCTCTCCCATTATCCTTCATCCTAAGTCATCTCAGCTCATGCTTATCCTCCTCCTTTCCTCTCTTCAATTCTTTCATTTTGAGCCAAGGCTTACCTTATTCTCCCTCTTATGTCTACCTCTTCCTATTTCTCAGTCTCTCTTTTATTTAATCCATGATTGTGAATTTAATCTATTGCCTTTGATGTTCTTAGGCTACACAATGGTCATCTTTCTCTCCTCTACTGAATGCGATGATGCTTTACTGATTCAATTCATAGCAATGCCTCACCAACAGGGCTCAGCAAATTAATTAATTTCATAAATGCACACACTATTGTCATCATCAATGTTATTACTCACATACAAGCACATTTGATAAAATAGATAATTTGCAAATGGAATCTTTTATATTTGTGCGTACATAAATTGGGGTTGTTTGATAAGGGCAATGGCTAAATGTAGCTAGTACAAGTGACAACACTTAATAGGAAATTTTTGAGTAGAGAGCCTCCTTCAATTATACAATTATATAGCTGATAAGACTCTAGAGTCCTAAAAGTTTCTATCCCTATGATATGATTCCCCATTTAATGTGTGCATATCTAATTTAAGTTAATGATTTCTTTACCTCTCCAAACCACACTATGTGTTCTTCTGCCATTTCAACTCTTGTCTTGAGTCCTTTGGAGTTGATACATGACATGATGCTGGGATCATAATCTCCTTTCTTTACAACACACAAGTGATCTTCCTCAGGATGAATCGGACAATCGAATGCTAATTGATATCGACGACTGACAGTCTTTAGATTGTAAGTGTTTAGAACAGTGTCTGTGTTCTCTGTGACATTATCCAGAGTGTCTTCAACTAGTATTCTGACTTCATTGCAAACTTGAGAAGCTGATATCCTCCATATTCTAGGTCTAGCCAGGATAATTTGAAAGAAGTTGGGTCTTGCTATAAAGAATACTTTATTTCCATCTTTTCCATAAATGAATGGAATGAAGTTTTTTCTTACGCTCTCTTCATCCAAGAGCTCAAAAGGATACATCTGACTCTAAAGTCGGGATATTTTAAAAATAATATTAATATTACATAATAAAAATGTTATCTCATGAATATAAATTACCTCTTTGGATGCCTGGCCTACAAGGCTTGCTATCAAAGATGGAAATACTCCAATAGGCACAAATCCAGAAATGAAATACACTTTCAGTATGAAAACTTTGGCATTGTTATTTATTCTCTCAATTTCAGCATCAAGTTCTTCTTCTGACAAATTTTGCAGTACACAGGGCATGAAGTATAGTTGTGCTGCATCTCTATCAACAAACTTCTCTTCTGTTAGCGATTTCCGAAGTGGAGCGATGACGTGGACATGCCGTAACAAAGATTCCAATGTTTCAGGAGGAAAAACGTCTGCAGAAACTTTTTTGATGTCAGCAAATGATATCTGACCTACTTTTCTCAGTTTTTCGCCAGCATTTGGACGTAGATCTACACCGGTTTCAAAAATAAGACGTGAAATGCTGTCAAACACAAGCTGTGTGTCTGTTATAACAAAATCTTTCAATTCTGGGACATTTGGAAAATAATAAATAATTCCAGTGTAGTGATGAAAGAACCACAAAGCTACATCTGTTTCTTCTTTATTCATTCGAAGATGCTTACCACTTTGATAGCAGGTGTCCAAGTCCACATATTTTTTCTTGTTGTAGCGTAAAAACAGACTAAAAGGAAGCCACCGAGCTGGAATTTCTGGTCGTGGAAACTTGTCCAAAGCTTTCTGTATAAACTTTTGTAGGCCTTCAATCTCCTCTTCTGTACCATTATAATTGTCTATCGGGAAAATCAGTCTCTTCATGCCTCCTGGAAATTCATCTTTAGAATCATTTGATTCAAAACCATCGTCTGACACAAAGTGAACTAACTCTTTGCCGACAAAAATTGTATCCTTCAAATCTTTTTGCATTTTTTTGTCAAAATTGATCATTTCTTGAGATGAGACTTTGTCTTTGTGAGTACAAACAATGTAAGCAACTGACTTGGGAGAATTCTGTGTCAAATTCTTCAACAAAGAATCATCTCTTGCTTGCACAGTGGAATAAGACTGCATGGAGAATATGCTAGACAAAGCTGATGTAAGATTTTGTCTCACAGTGCAGTTGGACATTCTGTCTGGTATCTTACAATTGTCTGCTCCTCGCAAAGAAACTTTGTACGTCTCATCCAGGTTGTCTCCATATCGACAGAAGAGAAGATAAAGAGCTGGACCAATAATGAGAGCTGGAAGCATGTCCATCAACTCAGGCTGACCTCCAGTATCCTTCATGTAGAGCAAGGTCATTTTATCAAGGTGACCAGCTAACTCTTCCCATGTACCTGTTACAAAGGATTCATCAAAAACTTGAAGAATTTCTGAACTTGAAGTAGAAGTACTAGCAGTATCTAGACTGGCAGGACTTTGGGAAGCAGCTTCACTTGTTGTTGTCTGTAACTCCATCTCTTCTTTAAGCTTAAGAAAGAGCTGATACAAGAAGTGAACTTCTTCTCTTTTCTCTTTCAAATGTTTCCATCCTCTTTCTGACAGCAGAGCTGTTGATTTAGACAGATCAGTAATCAAGTAAGTTTCATTCTTGGCCATGAGTGTGCTGGGATTACTGTTGTATTTTAGATCTGAAGCTATATTTTTTACTCCATTCTCCAAACGAAGTCTTGTCAGAGTTTTACCACGTTCAGGCGGTCCCAAAAATATTAACTTAGCAAATAATACTTTCAATACTTGCTTCTCATTTTTTATGATTTCTTGATAGGCTTTTTTGTACTTTTCATTGTTATTACAGACATGATTTCTGTGGAGGCTAAGATCTTCCTCTGTAACCTCATACTGAGCACCATCAACTGCATGGCTTCGCAAACCCTCATTCAATAGATGTAGAGTTGGCTTCCCATGAAAAGAAACAAATGCTTGCAGGATATTGTATAATTTAATCAAATCAGTACCACAAGTTCGAGTGTTCACTATCGTATCAAGTGGTATTCGCAATGCTTTACCAATTTCCTCCCATTTATTTTCAAGGTGATGCAATTTTCTTAATAACAATGGAATGTGTTCATCACCGAGAATTATAAATGAATCATAATTGGTAAAAGGTGTATGACGTGATGATGATGGTGCTGCCCCTTGGCAAACAGGTGATGTTGCTGCCGCATTGCCTTCAGAATATTCTAATTCAACAGATGGATACCACTCACTACCTAAAAGAATCAACCAATAAATGCTGCATTATATGATTGTAATGTTTCTTAATATTTATGTCCAAAGAAATAATGATACTTTAGAATATTCTACTGGCAACTTATAACTAACCAGCTAGTACAGTGAATGAAACACTATCATTAATATTATACATAGTGGTATATGTGTAGTGCGTGTTATGAAATATTCGGTAGAAATTTTTTTTTTGCTAGTTTGGGAATGATGAATTTTATTTTTATTGTGATAGTCTTTCCACTGTTATTTCATTTTTGTTCAAAGTTGCTGTCAGCTAGTAGGCTTCTTCTTGAATGCAATGAATGATGGCAGATTGCATATAGTCCACTAGTATTCTTATGTGTGCCTTTAAGAGAGTTTACACCATTGCATGGTGCAAATAAAAGGTGATTTAAACTGGGACCTCAGATTGTTAATAAAGATTACATTTGGGCTTCAAGAAAACTTGATTATATAGGCTTACTCAGTGTGACTGCCAAGACAACTGCATTTAACCAAGCTAGCTGCTACAACTTAGTTTATATTGTCTCACAGTGAAACCTCCACAGTAACTGCTCAAATCAAAGCCACTTGCCTCAGAATGGTAAGCTAAAGGGTTTCATATTAACTTCTAGCTAATGAATTTATGACCAAGATGCTTATGCACCATTTTAGTAAAAGGTTTATTAACCATCAGTGCGCATGCGTGAGAGGGTTATAGTAGTCGTCTTGTCTGTCTGTCTGTCTGGATGTCACACTCTGATTTTGGAGCATATTGACAGTTGATTTAGGTATGAACTTACTCAGGACAAAGATTTAAGAACTTTTATTGTGTTACTTTTCTGAATTTCGGGCTAATTGTTGAGAAAATGCAAACTTTCAACTCCGCATAGGTACAGCTTTTATGGCCAACAACCCCTTGCGTCACATCATAATCATGTGAGCAAATAATTTCTGCAGCCAGTGGTGTAGTTCGCTTTATGCTCAGGGAAGTTAATGGAGTTGGAAGAAGTGAAGTTTTGCTTGAAAGTGTATATTGGTGAGTGTTTCAGGCTAGTTTAACTTTTTCTCTTATGAAAACAAGCATGTACCATTTTTTATTGGTCGAGCTATTTTGATGCCTCATTAAAAATAATTAACAGATTGCTTGTTCTTTTGGAAGATTATATTGTAATAGCTAGTTAGTGTTTAATAGCACTGAGGGTTCGTATCTTTGGTGCTTCATTGCTATATAGCTCATGAACCAACAGAGAACAACTGATCTATATTGGAATCTTCTTTCTTAACTCAATATGTTTTAACTTTGCAAAATACAATTCTATGAAGCAGCCAGAAAAGTGTATGTAATACAAATAATCCATAAAATTGTACTATATTAATACATATCTGCCAAACAGATACAAAAAGTAAAGGAATAGTACTGCCTAAAGAAATTTTAAAGAGCAAACCAATATTATATAGATTGTTGTCAACTAAAATGTAAATGCGCAGAATACTAAGGGTTAAGTACTATGGGAGAAAAAAAAGGCAAAGAAACCCAAATTACACCAGTAACATAGGAAAAGCCTCTATGCTGGAGGGCGAGTGCTGGTAAATTTATGTACTATGGGAGAAAGAAAAGGCAAAGAAACCCAAATTACACCAGTAACATAGGAAAAGCCTCTATGCTGGAGGGCGAGTGCTGGTAAATTAATATAAGCAATGATCCAGGGAGGCCAGTTATAACTGACAGCTGGAAAGGATGGTCGAAGTGCCAAATATTACAATTGAATCTACTAACAAAGTACCAGTAGACGGAGTTATTATTATTTTTTTTGCAAAATATGAAAAGCAATTTTAAAGCAACTTAGTGACATGACTGTAGTATTTCACTGCATGATGCAAGGACAGCATAGTTGCCAACAGTCTTGAATTCTCTGGGACAGTCCCGTTATTAGCTTACCAGTCCCGTTATTAGCTTACCTGTCCCGTCTGCCACACAATTGTAATAATCAGCAATTTTTCCCCGGAAATACTGCATGCAATGTGCAAGTTTACGAATCCTACCCACAACTCCGTTTTATAATAGCTTTGCTTCCTGCATGCACTAGCTTGATTTCTGTTATATAATAGCTTGGATTCAAAAAGCCTTACTGCACTGCATGCACTAGCTTGGCTTCTGTTATGTAATAGCTTGGCTTCTGTATCTCTTCATCTTCTCTATGTCATTGTGTGGTTGAGTAGAGTTTGTATCATGGCTGAGGGCCATGGTCCTCCCCTTAAGAAAAAAAAGAAGATTGTGCCACTTCAATTCAAAGTGGATTGAAGAATTCAGTTGGATTAGAAAGAGCTGTAAAGGTAGCTTCCACTA